>JABAOH010009355.1_pt1 | contig 65815 bp, 62 predicted proteins | sample 7062181 | NCBI WGS metagenome assembly JABAOH01 (sample SAMN14538630, study PRJNA623070) | marine sediment metagenome | biome: marine biome [ENVO:00000428]; feature: marine pelagic biome [ENVO:01000023]; material: deep marine sediment [ENVO:00002113]; isolation source: pool of 5 deep marine... | reverse complement strand
GGGATGATGGTGTTTTGTTGGTCAAATTTATAAGCGTGTGCGTTGACCCTTTTGGGATTCGCAAGTGGGGAATTCTTGCCCCTTCTACGCTCTGAAGGCGGGGGTTTCCCCTTCCTGCTCGCCCTCGATGGGGCCCCAACGCTTCCGCAAACGTCGCTCACGGACATGAGCGTCCACAAAACTGAGGAAACTCCTTATCCATATTGTATTGACTTTTCTCAATCTTTCCTCCTAAATGATCAAAACATGGAAGCCCTCGTTTCACGGACTCTGGTTAGACAAATTAGAGAGATCAGAAAATGATAGTTATGAGCCGATTCGCTTCTGTTGCGCTTTGTGGTTTCCTCATCTTCGGCCATGTTCGGTGTTCTCGAACGGCTGAACCACTGGGATCACATCCCCAACCTGTAAACAAACCGATCGGGGTTGCTATTACGCCAAAGGGTTTTCCTTTTCACACAGTAGATGGTGTTGAGGAGGCCTTCCGAATGGCCAAAGAAATCGGAGAGTACGCTGTTTTCATCTACCAGTGGAACGAACTGAATCTCGATGTGGCGGGTCTCATGGTAGAAAAATCTCGCAAAGCCGGGTTACTTCCAATTCTGGGCCTTAGCCCAACGACATTAGATAGGGGACGAAAAGAGCTGGACCTTCCTGCCCGCGTTCGCCAAAAGGCCGGCCCATTCGCTTCTTTTGCCAATCCGGTGATACGGAATGCTTTTAAAGTTTCTGCAAAGGGTCTTGCCCGTTTCCGGGTTCCCTATCTCTGCCTGGCAACTGAAATCAATTTTCTGGCGCTTCAGCGACCTGACGAGTACCTCCACTTTGCGAGTCTTTACAAAGAAACCTACAAGGAAGTGAAACGGATCGCTCCGAAGACCCAGTTTTTTGTATCCTTTCAGTGGGAATGGGTGCGCATACTCGATGCAAGGGAGTTGGACAAAATCAAAGAACACAGCAAGGTCATTGATATTTTTAGACCCGAGCTTGATGCGATTGGGCTAACATCCTATCCGTCTCCCTTTCACAAGTCCCCGGCTGAGCTCCCAAGCGATTACTTTTCTTGGATGTACCGTCACATCAGAAAAGACGATGAAGTTGTCTTCATGGAAGTGGGTTGGCCTACCTCCGGAACGGGAAGCGAGAACGAGCAGGCAGCTTTTATTCGAAAGTTACCAGGACTGTTAAAAGGGATTAATTTGAAGGTTCTGGCTTGGGCTTTATTGCACGATGTCGATCTTGCCGAATTTGACGCAAACCTGAACACGGTGGGACTGCTCACCAAAAACGGCGACAAGAAAATCGGATATGATGCTTTCAAAGCATTGAAGGAATCGCTGTAGCGATATGTTTGAGTGAAAAGGTGCTACACCGAAGGGAATACGGAGAACATTGGCACGAGGAGAACCGGGCGGAATCAGGGAATGAGACCTCTCTAGGTTGCGCCGCGGATCACAGCAGATCAGCCTCGCGGAGGCGCCTAACGATCTCCACCACCGATTTAGAACGGTCCATGGTGTAAATATGCAGCCCGGGAACCCCGGCCTCGAGCAAGCCCCTGCACTGTGTGGTCGCGAAATCAACTCCAAAGCGGGTGAGTGCCTCTTTGTCTCCTTCAGGGATGGCGGAGAGGCCCTCTGTGATTTCTGGGGTGATCGTGGCGCCGCACAATCTGGCGAGATTTTCCATCATTTTTACGCTGTAAATAGGCATGACTCCCGGAACGATGGGAACATGAATACCAATCTCCCGACAACGCTCGACAAAATCAGAGAAGAACCGATTGTCGTAACAGTAGTTGGTGATAACAAACTCTGCCCCGTTATCCACCTTGAGCTTGAGGTACTCCAGATCTTTCTCTTTGCTCACAGCCTCGACGTGACCCTCTGGATACCCGGCGGCGGCAAGACAAAAATCGAATCGTGGCCGGATAAATGACAAAAGGTCCGACGCGTGAGGGAGGCTCCGGGGATGAGGGTGGAAGTCCGGCTGATCGCGGGGTGGGTCCCCCCGGGCGGCCAGGACCGTCTCCACGCCGAGCTCCTGGTAGCTCTCCAATACAGCCGTGATGTCATCGGGCCCCAATCCGTAACAGGTAAAGTAAGCAACCGTCTCGAGACCTTTTCCCTTGAGGAGCTTTTTGATGAGATTGTACGAGCCTTCACGAGTGGAGCCGCCCGCCCCGAAAGTCACAGAGACAAAATCAGGCGTGAGAGCAGCCAGTTCGTTAATGACCGTTTCGAGCCTTTCAGCTGCCTTCTGATCGCGCGCAGGATACAGCTCGAATGAAACCGTCGGTTTGTTCTTGGTTCTCCACATGTCAGTTACCTTCACGGATCTCCTCCCTCCAGCCCCCGTAATTCCAACGAACTAGGCTGATTTGCCACTCATATTGGACGTCTAGGGGGCTGTGCCACAAACAAATCTAACCGGGCCAATCAACGATGAAAAACCCTTTTTTGGTGATCTGGATTATAGCGGGAAGGGCTTTGGGTGTCAAACAGAGACCGATTATAACCGACCCCTTATTATCGCTCCCTTACAAGAGCCAGGACATTTCTTTTTGCCCAAAGAATCGATATAAGATATGCTTTTAAACGACCTGTTGCCATTCAACAAACGAACCTGGGCCGAATCCAATCTCAATGATCGGTTTGAACCGGCGCGTCAGGCAGAATCGAAACCGAAAATCCTATGGTAGGGAGGCGTTATGAGAAAGCTCAATCCGAGTTATGTCCAAGCGGTTAACGACATCGTCAATCGGTGCCCCTATTTCTCGCTGCTCTCAATGTCAATTCGTGAAATAGAAATTGGCCAGTCTCTCCTCCACGTTGACGCACAAAACAAACATCTCCAGCCCTTTGGGGCGGTTCACGGCGGTGTTTTCGCCTCTATAATCGATGCCGCCGTATTTTGGGCGGTCTTTCCAGAGGTAGATGAAGATCTGTCGATGACCACGGTCGACCTTAAAGTCCATTATCTCGCCCCTGCCCAGGGTGGCAAGCTGATCGCTAAGGGTCGCCGTATCAAGGTTGGAAAGACGCTTGCCTTGGGCGACGCCGAGGTCTCAAACGAGGAGGGTAAGGCCCTTGCCCATGGGACATCCATCTTGATGATCCTTAGGAATCCCGAGATGAAAATCGCACCTTCCCTGCCCCCGAAGTTCCTCAAAGAGGACTAACAATCACGGGTCCGGGATTCCTTTGAAGAGATTTTCTATGCCAGGGAAGTAAGACAGGAGAACGGGGGGCGGCGAAATAACGATTGGCTCGTTACGGTGGATTCCAATCACATGGATGGGGTAAGCCTTGACTGGGAAGTCTTTGGAAGCCAGAAACCAACAGTGAACCGATACGCCTCATTGCCCACAGAATCTAAATGGAAGTGCTTGATTTCAGCGTCCCTTCGGTCGATATTCCCCTCATAGGAGAATGTGACTCCCATCCGATAATCTGGACTCTTCTCCAGGATCTTAAACACGCTCAATGCCCCTTTCGGGGACAAATACGATTCGACCATTATCCCTTCATCACAGGCATTCACCGTGCTGCCTATGAATGTTTTTTTCCCAATTTTGTAACTCAACGGTAGTTCGACAGGAAAACGTCTCTGCTTCCTTCGTTCGATGCCGTCTTTCCCCGCGGCCATAAGCCCCTCCCGCCCCTCGATTAGATGGAGGAGAGATAGACACGAATAGAAATCGCAGAGGAATCCTTTCCCATTTAAAGCAAATCCTCATAAGAAGTCAAGAAATTTGTAAGAGCAGTCTCTTCAGTTTTTCGGACGCTCGTGTTCTCGGGAGACGGTTGCAGAGCAGTGGGGTGAGTAACGCTCGGGTCGTTTCGAAATTCCCTTTCTTGGCCCTCGCCTGATGAAAGCGGCAAGGCTCGTTCTTCGCTGCTTGAAATCTCTTGTTGGTGCTGTCAGTTGTCCCTTGTCAGCGGTCAGTCGTAACTATCAATGCACGTCATTCGCTTGAAAATCAAATCCCTTGGACGCGTTGCTTGAATTGCCGTAAATGGGCAAATCATAGTCTTTATGCAACGAACCACGGACGACGGACCACGAACAATGGCTTTTGGTTTAGAGCTTCCTTTCCCGCTTTTTGATGACATACTCAGGAAACTCCGGGTTTGTGATATACTTGGGTGCCCATCTCGAGAGAAACCATGAGCGCAGAGCAGATTCAGAACGGTGAGAGATTCCAGTTCCGCCACCTCCATCCGAGTGTCCGCCTCGGGACCGCCAGTGACCGATATGCCGGCTGGATTGGGCAAATCTATTCGGCGGACCGCTACCAAAATAAGATCACCACAAGAACCAACACGGTTGGTGGAAAATCTTTCGAAGAACGGGTGTTACCCGTAGAGAGCGTTGAGGAGTATTTCGAGCATTTCTCCGTATTAGAGTTGGATTTCACATTCTACCGGGTACTGCTCGATAAGGATCTGAAACCGACACAGAACTATCATGTACTCCAGACCTACCGAAGACATCTGAGGGAGGGAGATCATCTGCTACTGAAGGTTCCTCAAGTGATTTTTGCTCGCAGAATACGGTCCGGGGACAGATTCGTTGAAAACCCCGATTATCTTAACCCTGAAATCTTCACCCATCAATTCTACGAACCCGTGATAGACATACTCGACGATTCAATAGTGGGATTTATTTTCGAACAGGAATACCAGCCCAAAAAGGACAGAGGCCCGGCGGACCAATTTGCAGAGACCTTAGACGAATTTCTCCATTTGATACCAAAAGATCCGAGGTACCATCTGGAGGTGAGAACCGACGCCTTCCTTTCGGAAGCCTATTTCAAGGTCCTTGAAAGACATGGTATTGGGCAGGTCCTCTCCCACTGGACGTGGTTACCTCCCCTTCGCAGGCAGTTTGGTATGGGGGGCCGGATTTTCCAAAACAGTGGGAACCAATGCATAATCAGATTGATGACTCCCCTGAGGACACGATACGCAGATGCTTACGCCATGGCGTTTCCCTTCGACAAAATGATAGATGGAATGATGACGCCCCAAATGGTTGAAGAAACAGTGGAACTGCTGTCAAGGGCTATCGATCAAGGGGTGCAGACAAACGTGGCAATTAACAATCGAGCTGGGGGAAATGCGCCAATCATTGCGCAGAAAATCTCAGAGAAGTTCCGTGAAGTGCAGTCGAAGGCGACGTAAGAAGTAACTGTCTGGGCAAAAAGACGTGGACCTATCGATTATCTCTCTCTCGCGTGCTTGACGCGGAGTCTCTCCCCTATGAAACCGGGGGTTTCCCTCGGTTGTTCACCACCGCTCTGGGTCTTCTCAGTCGTGACGCCTCCCCCCCCGTTTCTCTCATCGAGAATTCCTTTGAAATCCTCCGCACACCCGGAACAGATGGCATAGGGCGATCCCTTGTAGCTACGGATGGTGTAATGATCTGCAGCCAGCGTATCAATCCCGCATATAGAGCAACCAAATCGAAGGACCTTATCCACTGCAAAAACATGTCGACATTTCGAACAACGGACGTGTCTAGCCCCTCTGGTAAAGAGCAGTTCATTGACTCTATATCGGGTGTGACATTGAAGGCATTCGACAATCAAGGCAGATTCCTTACGAATATCAGCTTAGTGAATTTCCCGGTCGAATCCTGATTTTTTTCGATAGCGGTTCTTTGCAACCGGGCTATGCTGGTCCTTCTCTGTCCGTGCCTCCTTGCCAAGGACCCTAGGCTAAGAATCAGCGTGACAAACACGGCCGCATTTCATTGGCAAACAAAAGATTTATGTGCCGCGACTAACTGACCCCTGACAATCGGCAACGGATATCACCACAGAACCCTAGCTTTTGACTTTTGAGATTAGCCTCTCCCAAACCTCCTTTGTCGTCCTGTCCATTTCCTCGAGAAATATGCCTGCCCGAAAATGGTAGGGAGCCTCTTCCAAGAAGTTAATATCGTACCAGACCACCTTCCCCGTCATCCTGATGTTCTCACCCATCAAACTGGTCTCGATTTGAATGCCGAATCGGTCCCTCTCCTGCTTGGCGCGGATGATCTCACCAAGTTGGTCGTGGGTCGGATTGGCCTCAACAAAAAGGCCCTCCAAAGAGACATTGCCAACCTGCCCTGATGTGCGGATTCCGATCCCCTTGATTCCGGCTGATTCGGCATCTGCGGGCCTCATCCCGAAGACCTTGAAACTGATTGGAAAGGAGACTTCAAAACGCGGATACCTTCTCCTTTCCCGATTTCGATCTGCCATGTAATCCATCGCTCCCATGCACGCAAGTGCATCTCCGGATTGATCGGTTATCATCTACGGCACAAAAAGTCAACACTGATGAGAGGAGAAGTTTCCTCGGTTTTGTGGACACCCATGTTCCTGAGCGACGTTTGGACAGGAAGGGGTGTGACCTCTGCCCGGGCTGTTGCCCCATTCCTATTGAGCTTTCTGGTCACGGCCTAACAAGAACAATTCGCCAGAAAGTGGAAAGGGAAGCTCTAGACCAAAAGCCGGTGCTCGTGGTGCGTCGTCCGTGGTTCGTTGCATAAAGACTATGATTTGCCCATTTACGGCTATTCAAGCAACGGGGCCAGGGTGTTTTGTTTTCAACCGAATGACGTGAATTGATTGTTACAACTGACCACTGACAACCGACAACTGACGGCACCAAGAGAAGATTTCAGAGCAGCGGAGGGCGATTTATTGAGAGAGGCTGAGAAACCAACGGATCAGTCTCAAAAAGCCATAAGATACTCGGCAACATCGACCTTCAATTCGTTTGGGTCGAGTATTTCCGTGATACTCCGCCGATACGTCCCTTTTTTCCCATTCACCGATTCCAGACTCACCAGTTCTCCTCCCCTATAAGTCTCCCCGGAAGGAGCCAGGAGTCGAACCCAGGGGCGGTCTCCAGTTGTCCCTTCCTCCATGACACTGCACACTATTCCCAATTCCCCCGTGTCAAGCCGGCAGAGGGTTCCCACGGGGAAAATGCCCAAAAGGAGAAGAAAATACTTGACAAGGACAGGATCGAAATTTGCTCCGCTTTTTTCTGCGATCAGCTCCACGAGCCGACCTGAAAAGCATGGAAATTGATTCTGACCGTATGGCCTAGCTGCGAGATCGTAGAAATCCGCAATCGCGATAATCCTCCCGACGAGAGAAATACTCTTTTTCTTCGTCAATTTGGGAAACCCAGAGAGATCATATCCAAGATGATGCTCGTATATGCCAGATATCAAGCGGCTCGACATCATATCGATCGACCCCACGGCGTCCATGACGGTCTTCACACCCAAAGCGGGGTGGCATTTGGCCTCTTCCCACTTTTGATCGCTCATTCTTTTATCTCCACTTAGCCATGGAAGATAACTCTCTCCAATATCATGAAATAGACCTGCCAGACCAAGGTCGACCAGAAAACGATTGGATAACCCCAGCCGGTGGCCCAGCGCGATGGCATAAATAGCCACGTTTACGCCGTGATTCGCTAGAAATCCTCGACTTGTTTTAGTTGTTGCGAGACCGATGAACGTTTCCGGCGAATCCTGATAACCTGAAACAATCGTCCGCACAACCTGTCTGGCCCGGTCTAGGTTAGGCGGTTTACGTCTGCGCCGGACCCCGATGAACATCTCCTTCAGCAGGTGCAGCGCGTAGAAATAGATCCGCCTGGCGTGAATCCGTTTCTCATCGGAAAGGCCAAGCCGCTCGTCTGAAGCATCCGGCCCTAGCTCTTCCACACGAACAAATTCGATGTTTTTTCCGCCCAACAACTCTTGGAGTTTCTCAATGTCAGGCTGGCCGTCATCAATCATTTCCAGGAGGGACCTAAGAAACTCCTCCAGATTGCCTTGAGCCGGGACCTTGAGGAACTCAATTTTGCCGATCTTCCTCTTCCTGAGCTCATTCAATAGGATCCGATGAACGGCATGACCGGAACGCATTTCTATCCTGTTGCCGTTCAAGAACAACCGATCCCTACCAATCTGGAGAGAAAGAGCCTTCCCTTTCTCCGCAAGGCTTCCCAGCTTTTCGTGGAGGGCCGAGATGTCGTGTTGAACCGTCCTCAGGGATTTGATCGCATTGTAGAGCTTCAGGACCAGATCACTTCCACTTTTCGAGACAATCGGGTCCGGTTGTTTTCCCTTTTCCGCCATGTCTATCCTTCTCCGATTCGCCTCAGAACGACCGAGCTAACCTCCCTGGCCAGTTCATCCCCAATTGTGCCAGCCTTCTTCAAGGCTATGATCGCCTCGTCTGTTCCGATTACCCCGAGAGCGTCTGCAGCGCCTCTCCTGATCTCATCGGTTTTCACCTTCCCGAAGAAGCTCTTTTTCAGCAAAATACGAAGCAGAGCGGGAACTGCTCCATCCGATCCGAGTATCCCAAGTGCCTGGAGGAATAGCTTAATCTCCTGAATCTCTCGCTTCTGGAAAGCCCTGGAAAGAACAAGGTCTAACAGAGATCTCAGGGCTTTCTCTCCACCGATCTTAGCCAATCGCAGGGCAGCAATGCCTCTTATTTTCCCGTCCATATCATTGAGCTTTCTCGTGAGGTGCATGGTTGCCGTCTCCACGCTTGCAGCCGTCGGTATGGCCTGTACAGCTTCACGCCGTACCCGAGGGTCTGGATGGTCAAGAGCTTTTTCAAGGTAGGGAAGACATTCTGGTTTCTCTATCCGCCCGAGGACATACACAATGTTGCGGACGACAAACCACCGGTCATCGTCCAAGAAAGCTCCGAACACTCCGATACTGTTTTTTCCTATATCCGCCAACGCATCGCATATGATCCGTCTACGTTTCGACCCCTTTAGCTCTCCGAGAAGTTTGCATAGATGCGCAACGGCATTCCTTTGAAGCAGAGAAACGTATCTTGCTAGGTCCTGCAAATCCAGCCCTTCCTGGTTCTTCATTCTCTCGGCAATAGATCCTATCCGGGACTCGTTTCCTGCATCGATGATCGCCTTCTTTAGTCGTTTCTTCTGCCATCCATTAAGGGAACTCACATGAAAACTTAAATAGAGCGTCTTCAGGATCTCCCTCGCGCCTTTGTACTCTCCCCTTTTGAGCGAATCATCAAGCATTTCGAGAACAAAACGAACAATCTTTTCGAACTCTTTCTTCGATTTCTCCCCCAAAAGGACTTCGACCAGGCTTTCCATTCCATGACGATCAAAAGCTCCGGCTGATTCATGGCGTATCTCGCTGTCAACCGCCTCTATTTCCTGAGGACTGATCCGGTGGAGTTGATTGAGATTCCTGAATCTATTAGGTGTGGATTTATAGCCCTCGGGAAAGGGTTCTAGGAAATCGATCTCTGACCCCGGACAATATTCTCGTAGGATTTCTGATTGCCGAGCGGGCTGCGTTACTTCACGTGGGTAGAGACGTCTGAAATCCTCTAAGCTTTCGGGAATCGGGAGAGGATGAGTCTCGAAATAATCATCATTGACGACACTCTTCAGGTGTGGAAAGTTCCCGTCCTGCAATAGCGTAACGAGATCTCCAGCTTCCTTTTCCACATGCCTTGTCTCCCTGATAAGATCCAAAAACTGGCTAAGCTCCGGATCTGTGATTCCCGGGCTGAAATCGAGTTGCTTTATGCCCCCACGGTAAAGGGTGTTCGGAAGGTCCTCAGTGGCCCTGTTCTCGTACACCGACAATCCCTGCCAGAGAAGTTCGGACGGTCTTATTTCTAAGGGAAAACTCGTGGTCTCCTTCAGGAATTCCTCTAAGCTTTTGAGGAATTTTTTCCGGAGACGTTTCAAAGCCAACTCCTCTTCCTCGCCGCCCGTCATCGAGGTGTTGAATGCGCGGACGAGCAGGCTCACCAATTCGCCAGCTTCTCGTCTCGGGTCTTTGGCCTCCATTGTGATGCTCTCTGAGACGTTATCGATTTCGCCAGATTCTACTTGCCCCATCTTGTCTTACCGAAACTCAACGGAAACTGTGATACCTGCCCCTAGATTCGCCACGGTCTCACCTATACGGGTAATCACAATATGAGCACCACATCGCTAAGGGACGAACTACTGAGTTCCCCACAGAAGGAGGAGCAATTGGCGTGCCATTGCCTCCAGGGAAGATCGGAAACGAACCACCTCGTCCCTCATCTTAGACTGAGAAAAACCGTTTCTCTTGACTCTCGCGAATAGTCTGGTGGAAGGATGTTCAGGTTGTAGCAAAGCAGCTTCTGTGCATGAGAGAATCGGCGCAGTGGAACTCGTGTTTCTAGAGAAACCGGGGGCAACGGAGCTAAGCGGGTGATGAAGAGCGCCCATTCGTCACCCTCTCTTGTAAACACCGTCGGATAATCCCAGTCGTTCACTCATTGGAGAGTTTAGCTAGACAAACATATTGAATTAACTAATCAACTGATGTCGGAATGTCAACTCACACCTAACGAAATTGCGCCTAAAGGAGGTGGACCGACGATGCTTTGAAGGTGATAAAGACGCGTGATCCAATGGTCAAGCCCATTTTTCGGAGGGATAGGTCAGTGATTTGTACTCTGAAATTCTCCTCGGATTGAACCCCGAGGAGAATCTTCCCATTTCTGTCAACAATCTCAGTAATGACTCCCTCGAACTGGTTTCTGGCGCTCGAGTCAAAAGGCTCTTTTGAGGCGATGATATTCTTAGGATCTATTGAGGCGTGTGTCGCTTCGACGGGGTAGGCTCTCGGTAGAATCCACATTCGAATGGTTCCTGTGTCAAAACAAGGCCCTTCTGGCGTTTCTCGCGTCTTTCCTGAGAAGAGATTCTGCATCGTAGATGACACCAAGGACCCCTCGAAAAGGGAAAACACCCTGTCGGTCATTCGATAAGCCTGGGAAAAGTTGTGGCTCGTCATGACAATAGTCATTTTCCTCTGTTTGCTCGTCTCCGAAAGCAGACGCTCAAACCGATGCACATGGCTCCCGTCCAGATTGGCTGTGGGTTCATCGAGAAAAAGTATTTTGGGATCGAGGATAAGGGCCCTCGCCAGGGCCACCAACTGGACTTCACCACCCGAGAGTTCTCTCGCTCTCCTTTTCTCAAAACCCGTCAGTCCGACTAGCTCAAGAGCCTCCCTGACTCTGGAATCAGACCCCCTCCTCGTAATACCTTTCCCTCGCAGCCCATACGCCACATTTTTGGCAACGGACATGTTGAAGAGATAGGGACTCTGGAGGGTCATGGTCATAGATTCTCGCGCTGTCATAAGCGATCTGCGATCACTCCACACAGGGCGCTCCTCGAAACAGACCTCTCCAACAGTTGGCATAAGAATGAGGCTCATGATCGATATGAGAGTGGTTTTACCGGACCCGTTTGGTCCGACGATGCTATGGATTTGTCCCTTCTCGATCGACAGCGTCGAAATGTCGAGGACTTTCTTCTCGTCATAGATGTGCTTAACGCCTTGGAGTTCCATGATCTTCATAGATTTTTCACCTTCTTCTCCCCCTTACCTGAAAGTGATGAACCATGATGTTGATTGAGAGGACGACGAGGAGTAAGAAAAAGCCGAGGGCAAGTCCCTCTCCGAATTCTCCCCGGCTTGTCTCAAGAGCGATCGCTGTCGTCATGGTTCGGGTGTGATATCTGATATTGCCACCAAGCATCATGGCCGATCCCACTTCCGAAACGGCTCGTCCATACCCCGCAATAATTGCAGCCACGAGTGCAAACCTTGCCTCCATCAGAATAGTCCACGCCGTTTGGAGCCGGCCGGCACCCAAGGTTCTGGAAGTAAGGATAGCACGCGGATCCACCGACTCTACAGCGGCCACTGTCAGATTTGTAATAATCGGAAGGGACAAGAAAAACTCCCCTAGAATAACTGCTCCCGGAGAGAACATGAGATTCAAAAAACCGAGCGGCGCGCTCCTCGAAAGAAGAGAGTAACCGATGAGCCCGACCATGACAGTTGGCAAGGCCATCGTCGTATTCAGAAAAGTAATCACAAGAGGCCGACCGGTGAACCGTGTAGACCCAATCAGATAGCCCGACGGTACGCCAAATAGAACGGCCAACACGGTGGCACTCAGGGAGAATCCGAGTGAGCGGAAAACGATCCCATAGATCTCTCTGTCACGGGAGAGAATCAAATCGATACAATTCTCAAGAGCTTTCCATAAGAACTCCACGATCCAGCTCCCTGAAGACCACGATAAATCCCAGATCAGAAATAGGTCTATAATACCTTTTATTGACTTTTAGTTACCAAAATACTTTCTAAATAGAAAAATATACTTTATAATGACAAAAATCAACTAAATAAAAGAATTGATTCATTTTCTCAGATAAAGAGCACCGACAGAACGAGTATCCGCCACCAAGACACGTCATGTCACTCACGAAAGGAGCAAATCACATGAAGACCCTAATCTCTTCTATACTGACCATGGTTTGTATCGGTCTCTCCCCACTTGGATATGGTCAAGAACAGAATCTCAGGATTGCCAGTACGACGAGCACAGACAACACCGGTCTTTTCGAGGTGCTCAATCCACCTTTCGAGAAGATGTTTCATTGCCGTGTTGACGTTGTCGCTCAGGGCACTGGAAAAGCCCTTAGAACCGGCCAGATGGGCGATTCTGATATTGTATTCGTCCACTCACGCCCAGACGAAGATGAGTTCATCGATGCTGGCTTTGGTGTCAACCGCCGAGAGGTGATGTATAACGACCTTGTGATCCTCGGTCCCAAGGAAGACCCCGCAGCAATCGGAGATGCTAAGGATCCGACTCATGCGTTGAGAGCAATCGCCAACTCAAGGAGCCTCTTTATCTCACGAGGGGACAGTTCTGGAACTCACAAGAAAGAAAGGGGGATTTGGGAAAAGGCAGGTATGAATCCTAGGGGTCGGTGGTATGTCGAGGTCGGGCAGGGAATGGGCGCGGTTCTGCAAATAGCCAACGAAAGACGGGCCTATACCCTCTCTGACCGCGGCACATACCTCGCCTACAAGCGCAGGGTCAATCTGGAAATTCTGAATCATGGTGATCCAATGCTTTTCAATCCCTATGGGATTATTGCTGTAAACCCGGCGAGATATCCACAGGTCAATTATGTGCTCGCCATGGCCTACATCGGTTGGGTGACGTCTCCTGAGGGACAAGAAATCATTCGCGAGTTTGGAAAAGACAGATTTGGCGAACCCCTGTTCATACCGATGGCAATACCCTGAAGGGTGTGAGGAGTGAGAAGCCAGGAGTCAGAACTCAGAATGAACTGTAATGAAGGTCAATCGTCCGGGGGATCTCTCGTCAGATCGGACCAAGAGCCTCACATATTGGCAGACCATTGGAATTGGCTGTTCAGAATCTTGGAATAATTCATCGACCGGAGGATAAGGCTGAGGGATTTGTCGCCGACAACGCAAGGCCGGGGGGCATCAGTCACTCGTCTTTTGTTCTGACTCATGATCCCCGACAACTGATCTCTCAGCTTTCAAAGATTACCTTTCCCGCATCCTTGAGATTGTAACCAGGCAGAGAACCGCATAGGCGACGAATCCTTGCCGGATCTAAAGAACCAGCGAACTCCTTCATGACCTTCGTCGGCCATAGCTCCTTCGGAATGACGAGATCAAAGCGTTCTTCTTGGAGGGGTATGAAGTCCATGGACAAAAGATGGGAGACGTACTCGATGCCAATCCCCACATCAGCCTCCTCAAAAAGGACCTGAAGACCCACGTCCAGGTGGGTGTCCACCTCCTCTTTAAAAGCCACGATGTCTCTTTCCTCAAATCCCTTTTGACCCAGGAGGTATTCGAATAAGACCCGTGTACCAGATCCTTTGTTCCGATTGATAAATCTCGCTTTTTTCTTAACCACATCGTCCAGACCTCTGATTCCCAGGGCGTTGCCTTTCTTGACAATAAGGCCCTGCCGCCTATACCACAAATTGACAACCACATAACCCTGAGGGGCCAGCAGTCTGCTTAAAAAGGGAAGATTGTACTGCCCTGTTTCGGTGTCCAACAGGTGAATACAGCTGGCCTGAGCCTTGTTCCGGGACAGACATTCGATACCTTTCAGGCTCCCCACTGGTGAGTAAAAGATGAGAGATCCTGGGAATCTCTCTTTCGAATATAGGGCCAAGACCTTCCCTAAGAGGATATCATCGCTACCTGCAATGAGGATATCCTGCTCCCTCTGCACTCTCTCTTCTATCCACCGCAAAATATGCCACTTTGGGAAAAGCCATTTCCCTGTGATCTTCACATGGGGGATACCCCCCTCTCTTATCAGTTGATATATCTTCTTCTCGTTGAGCCGCAGAAGGGCTGCAAGCTCCTTTGTCGTCAGCAGTTCGTCCACAGATAGTACTGATACCATGAGAGGTCCTTTGTGTCAATAAATGACAAGAAAAAACAAATAATAACACGCATGATATGCGAAGCTCCCCATGTCCACTCCCACACCCGACCGTTTTTCGTGGAGGTTCGCTCTCTAGAGGAGTTTCCTGAGTTTTGTGAACGCCCATGTCTTTGAGGGACGCTTGCGGAAGAATGGGGTTGGTATTCCCCCTCTGTGAACTCTGAGAGCTCAAGCGATTCCTCGCAGATTTCTGTGGGGGAAGCGGGCGAGAGAAACTGCTGCTTCTATGGAGGTCCGCCTTCATCGGAGAAAAGTCGAGAAAAGGTTGTTGGGCAATAGCCCGTCCCCATCAGCGCGGCCAACAGCGGGAAGGAGATCACATCCAAGGCAAGCGAACAAAGGGATATGAGCGCTGTTCCACTGAACTCAAATTGTGTTGAAACACGAGGGGGTTAGAGATTTTCTTTATTGAGAGCTCAGGAAACCCCGCTCTTTTTAGGATTGACTTTTTGTTATCCAAAATGTATACAATTAAGTGATTTCTCCGAGCTTTCTCCCTAAATTCACCCAACTGGTGACCATGGGAGATAGCCGACAGGGCATGGACGGAAACGACCATACCTCCCGTGTTTGGAAAGGAGAGTCTCGCTTGCTCCATTGCTGCTGGCCAGCGCCGACACGGGTGCTGGTTTTTTTATTCTTCCCCGAGGAGGAATCTTTTGCCTTTTTCTGGGTTTTTCAAAGTCAAGACTCCCTCGCAGATCTACCCCATTCTCGAAACGTTTGTACCTATCGGAACTGAGGAGATAGCGCTCGGCGATAGTCTGCACCGGACCTTGGCTGAAGACGTTATATCCCCTACCCACCTTCCTCCTTTCAACCGATCCACTGTTGACGGTTACGCTGTCATGGCACGGGACACGTTTGGTGCGTCTGAAAGCAACCCTCTCCCGCTACGTGTCGTTGGAGAGGTCTTGATGGGAGAATCGACTGATTTGGTCCTATCACAGGGAGAATCCGTTGCGGTTCCAACTGGTGGGATTATCCCGAAGGGCGCCGATTCGGTCATGATGGTTGAATTCTCTGAACAGGTCGATGAGGCAACCATCCAGGTAAAAAAGGCCCTCTCACCGCTCGAGAATGTGATTGAACGGGGGGAGGACATCAAAAAGGGGGCAAAGGTACTCTCGGGAGGTCACAGAATCCGTCCCCAGGATTTGGGGGTCCTGGCTGCTTTTGGAAAGTCGAAAGTGGGAGTCTATAGAAGACCCAGAGTGTCCATTGTCTCTTCAGGGGATGAGATCGTCGACATAACTGTGGAACCGAAACTAGGGGAAATCCGGGATGTTAATCGTTACTCTCTCAGCGCTCTCATAGAAATGGCAGGAGGGACACCCCTGTTCATCGGGATCGCCCGTGATTCATTTGAAGATCTGAAATCTCTGTGCGACAAAGGACTCCAGGAATCCGACATGCTGATCGTGTCCGGAGGAAGCTCCGTGGGGACCTTGGATTACACAACTGAGGTGATCAAGTCATTTCCGGATTCCGAGATTATGGTTCACGGGGTGTCTCTTCGTCCTGGCAAACCGACCATCATCGCCAGATCAGGGGGCAAGCCCGTAGCTGGCCTCCCTGGTCATCCCGTATCAGCGATGGTGGTTTTTGACCTGTTCATGAAACCCCTGATCTGGAGGCTTGCTGGTTATACGGCGCCACTCTGGCCTATTGCAAAAAGAGTCTCGGCTATTCTTACCCGAAATGTGTCGTCTCCACCGGGTAGGGAGGACTACATCCGAGTCAGAGCCGAGGAGAAGAACGGAGAGTTTCTCGCTCATCCCATTCTGGGCAAGTCCGGCTCAATTTCGACGATGGTCGAGGCCAATGGTCTTATCAAGATCGATATCGATTCAGAAGGGCTAGAGGAAGGCACACCGGTCGAGGTACTGCTTTTCTGAAAGGCAGACAGTGAAACAGAAAAGGTATTTGGACAATAAGCCCCTGGAAGAAACGAGGGATCTCTTCCTCGCAAGATTGACGCATTTCATTGGTGCTTTTCATAGAAACCGAATTGAGTGCATACCGGTCAGAGAAGCCCGCAACCGAATCACGGCCAAACCTGTATTTGCAAGGATATCCTGTCCCCATTATCATGCCGCTGCCATGGATGGTCTAGCTGTCCTTGCAGATTCGACATACGGCGCAACCGAGTCCCGTCCCAAGAAGTTGGTCATCGGTAAAGACGCCCATCCCATCGATACCGGTTCACCTATATCACGGGGAACAGATGCGGTTGTCAGGATTGAAGACGTCCACTTCCTCGACAAGAACGAGGTCGAGATCGAAAAAGCGGTCTACCCCCGGCAGAATGTGCGAGTCATCGGAGAAGATCTTGTGGCAGGAGAGATGATTCTGCCGGAAAACCACCGCATTAGACCCTATGAGATGGGAGCTCTCCTGGCAGGAGGTATCTGGGAAGTCGATGTGAGAGAAAAACCCAAAATCACGATAATCCCTACAGGGTCCGAAGTGGTAGACCCGGGATCCCCTTTAGAGGAAGGAAACATCATTGAATTCAATTCTACTATTTTGAACGGTCTCGCTGAAGAAGATGGGGCTCAGTCTTACCGTTCTCCAATTCTGAAAGATGACCTCGAAATCCTCCGGTCTGGACTTCTCCACGCAGTGAAAGAATCTGATGTGATCCTGATTATCGCTGGATCTTCGGCCGGACGGCGGGACTTTACGTTCAAACTTTTGGACGATGTCGGGAAGATCCTCGTCCACGGCGTCAGCATTATGCCTGGCAAACCTACGGTGCTCAGCCTGGTTCAGGAAAAGCCCGTGATCGGCATCCCAGGTTACCCAGTTTCAGCTATTATTGCTTACGAGCAGTTTGTGAGACCACTCGTATCGGCCCTTCTCGGTTCGGGAAACTCGACAAGAAGGCAAGTCAAGACTGTTCCCGCTGCTGATGTTCCTTCAAAACTAGGCATAGATGAGTTTCTCCGGGTGAGGTTAGGAAGAGTCGGGCGTCCCATGATCGCGACTCCCCTGCCCAGAGGGGCTGGTGTCCTCACCTCTCTAACCCAAGCGGATGGCATCATCCGAATCCCGAGGTTGTCAGAGGGACTTAAGGAAGGTGAAGAAACCGCTGTTGAACTCCTTCGCGATGAAAAAGAAATCGAAAACAGCATTATCATGATAGGAAGCCACGACCTGACTCTTGATCTTCTCGCAACACACCTCAGGCGAAAATACTCCGGATTCAGCCTGTCCTCATCTCACGTGGGAAGTATGGGTGGACTTATCGCGATCCAAAAGGGAAGAGCCCATTTGGCTGGGATTCACTTGTTTGATCCGGAAACAAAACAGTACAATCTCCCCTACATCAAGAGGATTCTTGGAGGCACGAAGGTAAACTTGATCCACCTGGCTTTCAGGCAGCAGGGCCTCTTGCTGGCTCGTGGAAATCCCAAGAAGATCCACGCCCTCGATGACCTTACCCAGGATGGAATCATGTTCGTCAATCGCCAGAGAGGTTCAGGGACAAGGGTGCTTCTCGATTACCTCCTTCAAGAACACGGAATAAAACCTGAAGCCATCCGAGGATATGAGCGGGAAGAGTTTACCCACATGGCTGCCGCTGTCGCCGTGCTCTCACAAACGGCGGATGCCGGGATGGGGATATATGCCGCCGCAAAGGCATTGGATCTTTCTTTTGTACCCTTAACCCGGGAACGTTACGACCTGGTCATTCCGGACTCGTTCTTTCACGAAGAGAAGATCCAGGCTTTGCTTGAGGTGCTCCGGTCTGAGGATTTTATCCGGTCGGTTCAAAAATTGGGGGGATACGATGTTTCAAAAATTGGCGAAACAGAGACGCTGGGCTAATCAATCGGATTAAGAAGGTTCCTAAATCATGGCCGATCTCCTTGATAGCTTCAATCGAAAAATCGAGTATCTCCGAATCTCTATTACCGATCGTTGCAATCTCCGGTGCCGTTACTGCATGCCCGATGAGGGAATCGAGCTGGTCCCTCATGAGGGCATTCTGACTTTTGAGGAGATTATCCGGGTCGTACAGGTATTTGCAAAGCTAGGAATCTCAAAGGTTCGCCTCACAGGTGGAGAACCATTGGTTCGTCAAGACGTGGTGGCTTTGATACACCAACTCGGAGGGATTCGGGGAATTGTCGACCTGAGCCTGACCACCAATGGGCTGCTTTTGGACTCCTTTGCCCGTCCTCTCTATGATGCCGGCTTAAGACGCATAAACATCAGCCTAGACTCTCTCAACCCGGAAAGGTTCCGTCATATAACGCGCCGAGACAGCTTCCGGCGGGTGTGGGCTGGCATTGAGAAATCGCTTCAGGTGGGTTTTCATCCGGTCAAGCTAAATGTCGTTGCTATCAAGAACCTTAATGAAGACGAAATACTCGATTTTGCCCACCTGACCATAAAGAAACCACTTCATGTCAGGTTCATTGAATACATGCCAGCAGGAGATTGTCAGGACTGGCGGCGAGATGACGTTCTGACTACCGATCAAATACGGGAGCGAATTGAAGGATACATGCCCCTTTCAAAGGACACTTCTCAGGGCCAGAATGGGCCGGCCACCACCTATCGGTGGGTTGGGGCCATGGGAACCATCGGATTCATCAGCCCCGTGAGCCGTCATTTCTGTGAACGGTGTAATCGGCTCCGCCTGACCTCTGACGGAAAGCTTAGAACATGCCTTTTCTCAGACGACGAAACTGATCTAAGAGGATATCTGCGAAACGGGTGCGATGACAGGATACTCGTCGGGCTTCTTGAAACCGCCTTGAGGAAAAAGCCTCAGGGACATGCCATAAACACCCACTTTTTCAAGAAGTGCCAGCGAAACATGTCATCTATTGGGGGATGACACCGTAAGGTCTCACTGTCGTAAAAAAAGGAGCTTCTCATGGCCGAGTTTACCCACTTTGATGAACGGGGACGGGCAAGAATGGTTGATGTGAGCGGCAAGGCAGTCACGTCCAGACACGCGATAGTTCAAGGGAGGGTGTCCATGGCTCCCCGGACCTTCCAGATGATTCAGGACAAAAGGATCACAAAGGGGGACGTCCTGGGAGTTGCGCGAATCGCTGGAATAATGGCTGCCAAGAGGACTGCCGATCTCATTCCCTTATGTCACCCGCTGAACATTACCAGTATTGAAGTCACTTTTTCTCCTTACCCCGATGAGAGCATCATTGGCATTGAAGCGCGGGTGAAAACCGACGGTAAGACAGGCGTGGAAATGGAGGCCTTTGTCGCCGTGGCTACCGCGGCCATAACCATCTATGACATGTGCAAAGCCGTGGACCGTGCCATGACGATCTCAGACATCCATCTCGTCGAGAAGAGGGGCGGGAAAAGCGGCACATATGCCAACCGAAAAGGGAAACAGAAAGAGTGAAAAATGAAAAAAGGAAAAGTTCTCGCCGTTAATATAAGCGAATCCAAGGGAACACGAAAGAAAAACATAGGTCGAGGAGACGTCCTGGAAGGATTCGGTTTAAAAGAAGACGCTCACGGGGGTTCGGGGCATCGCCAGGTGAGTCTCCTCGCCGAGGAGAGTGTTCAGAAGATAAGGGAACGGGGGCTCGACGTCGACTGTGGCGATTTCGCTGAAAACATAACGACACGGGGGCTCAACCTGGTCAGCCTCTCAGTGGGTGCACGCCTTAGAATTGGCTCTTCAGTGGTTCTTGAGGTGAGCCAGATCGGAAAGGAGTGTCATACCCGGTGTTCGATCTACTATCAAGCTGGCGACTGCGTGATGCCGACCGAAGGCATCTTTGCCAAGGTCATTTCCGGTGGCCCTATCGCTGTGGGTGACGTCATCGAGTTAATGGAGGACAAAAAAAAGAGCTAAAGGATCCTGGGATCATTGAAAACTGAATACGTTAACGTCAACAAAAACCGAATGATCAAAGACTGAAAAATACCCGTACCGCACATATCATGAAATGTGTGGGATCACCTGACTGGGCGAAGGGAGTGTCCCTGGAAGGAGAGAGATTCCATTGTTTGATCCCGACTTTGGCGGGAGAGTTTGGAAGGCCGAAACCCGCCTTGTAACTGGAAGCCTGAGAAGGGGTCAAAAAATTCATCTGGAGAGGGGCGCGGGCATTTTTCAGGAAGGTCGAAATGGTCAAGGTATCGATTATTACTGTTAGCGATAGGGGCTATCGGGGTGAACGAGAGGACAAAAGTGGCCAAATCATAGAGGAACTTCTTCGGGGATTTGGTGCAGAGATCTTAGATTACCGGGTTATTCCTGATGAGAGAGACCAGATCCGTGAAGCACTCATCGATACGGTTGATCGCCTGGGGTCGGATCTCGTTCTCACTACAGGAGGAACAGGTCTCAGCCCGCGTGATGTGACCCCCGACGCGACCTTAGAGGTTATCGAAAAAGAAGTCCCTGGTTTTGCCGAGGTTATGAGAGCTGAAAGCCTCAAAAAAACACCGCATGCGATGATATCCCGCGCCCTCTGCGGTGCTCGAAAATCCTCACTCATCGTTAATCTGCCAGGAAGCCCCAAGGCCGTTGCCGAATGCTTGAACGCGATCCTACCGGCTCTTCCCCACGCCCTCTCCAAACTAAAAGGAGATCCCTCCGAATGTGGAACTCCTTGATCCCCCCGTCCGAGATCAGTGTGAAAAAGGGGTACCGCACAATCAGTAGTCTTTTCGATAATCCACCGAAGGGGAGCAGAATCCGAGCGATTTTAGGAGGGATCTTTCACAAGGTCTGAATCTCCATGCGGACTGCTCCTTTCGTCCTGGGGGTTATTCGTACCTTTTCACTGATTCGGTAGCCCACGACCCAGACGATCTCATCCCCGGAGACGACAAGTGGGACCCGGGGTCTTTCCTCCAAGGGAATCTTCCAGTCGATAAAGCAGTCCTTGACCTTCTTTCTCCCCGTCATGCCAAGAGGCCGAAATCTGTCTCCATGAAGGGTGTTTCTAACTCGATAGGGAGACTTCAGCCGATCACGATCCATAACAACACGGTAAGGAGAAGTATCATTCCAGTCCCACTGATTCTCAAAACTGATGACAAGTTTCTTACCGAGCTCTTTAATAGGGGTAACTCCTGGGAAGAAAAGAGCCAAATCGAAGTTGCCAAGGGGACGAGCCGTTTTCTTTCCTATCTCGAACCGATCATAAACCCGTTTTGCCGTCACTCCGCCTGGAAGGCGGACAATGGCGTTAGGTTTAGGACCCAAAGCCATATCCACGAGGCTCAGAATATGAGTGGTGCTGAGCCTTTTCGCACTCACGGCACTGACAGATTCCACACTCTTCCTCAGAAGTCGGAACTCCAGAGCTGGATTGATTTTTCGAAACTCATTCAGGTCAAGGCTCACTGCGTCATCGTCCTGTCGGACGATCTTATCCCAGATTTCCTGAGCCTTCTCGTTCAGGAATTGGTCTTCATGATAGAGGACCTGCCCCATCCTGACCAAACCCGTTTTCAGGTTTGGATTGTATTCTTCTAACCTGGGTATCAGGTGCCTTCGGATCCGGTTTCTGAGATAAAGGTCTTTAAGATTGGAGCTATCCTCCACATGAGGAAGCCCCTCTGCGTCCAGGTACGATTCGATCTCTTTCCGTGTCACCTCGACCAGGGGATGAATTATCAGTCCATCCCGCACTGGGGGAATACCTTTGAGGCCCATTAGCCCGGCCCCTCGCAGAAAGCGCATCAGTATGGTCTCGGCCTGATCATCAGCGGTCTGACCCAGGGCAACCTTTTGGGCGCCCCTATGCTGAACGAGACGATGGAAAAACAGGAAGCGTTCCTCCCTGGCCGCTTCTTGAAGGGTCATCCCTTTCCTCTTTTCCCGGACTGCAACACTTTCAATCTCAAAAGGAATACCCATTTTTAGAGTCAGTTTTTTGACAAACTCCGCATCTCTGTGCGATTCTTGGCCCCGTAGATTGTGATTCAAATGGGCTACAACGATGGAAATCCCATAGACTTCTCTGAGCTTATCCAATATAGAGAGCAGAGCCACAGAGTCCATTCCTCCTGAAACACCGACGATGACCCGCTCCCCGTGTGAAAGCATGCAATATTTGTCGATGGTTCTTCTCACTCGGTCAATAATCATGGCTTTAGAGCAATTGTCAGTTCGATTGGCTCACCCCATCAGAACCTTGTATCACTGGGAACGTTCAAAGGCAAGCAGGTATGGTGGCATACTTGTTGCAGCCTTTCTTCCGAACCCACACCGACAAAGGAAAGCCCAATGCCGAGCAATACGAAAAGCTTCTATAGAATCGAATTGGACATAATCCCCAAGGACAACTTTGAAATCAACGAGTTCTTGGGGCTCTTGGGGTCTGCTTTGCAGTCCGCGGAGGACGTTCTCAACTTGAAGGTGAATAGAATCGAGAGAATCTTTGAAGACGGCTACCTCTTTCCGGATTGAGCCCCCTGCCATTCCACGCCCGTCAAAAAAAGGATCAACGCCACCTCCCATGCAGGACCTCTCGTCTCGAAACGCCTCCTAGCTGGCTCCTCCTTTCCCTTCACCATCTCATTCTCAGAGTTCCCGGGAGAGACCCTCTATTTTTGGTGGTTTTCTTCCGATAATGATTCCGGTAAAATATTGAGGGAAAGTAGAATCCGACGGAGGAGGTGCTTTCTGGCGCGGCACGTTTTTGCAATCGGCGATCTTCATCTCTCCTCCCAGGGAAAGACAATGGACATCTTTGGTTCCCACTGGAAAGATCATCACAAGAGATTGAAGGATAATTGGACTCGAACAGTCAGACCAGAGGATATTGTCCTTATCGCCGGCGATCTGTCATGGGCGCTCAAGCTTCGGGAGGCCATGGCCGACCTTGAGTGGATAGGAAGCCTGCCTGGCACGAAGATCATCATCCGCGGTAACCACGATTACTGGTGGACCTCAAGGGGAAAGGTAAATTCGGTTCTCCCCGGTGGAATGACCGCGGTTAACGCCAATGCCTGGACCCGGGATAACCTCTCCGTGGTAGGAACCCGTGGCTGGAATCTCCCGGGAACCGGGAAATTCAGTGAGACTGATTACAAGATCTATGTTCGCGAGTTGAACCGCCTGAAAATCGCCCTAGAGCACGTTCCCAGCACGAACAGTCATACGATTGTCGCTGTGTTGCACTTCCCTCCTCTGACAAAAACGATTCTTTCGTCTGGATTCACACAACTTCTCGAGTCATTCGGAGTTGCCGCGTGCGTTTACGCCCATTTTCATGGAGAGGACCAAAAAATCGCATTCGAGGGAAATAGAAATGGCGTTTCTTATTTTTTTGTTTCGTGTGATTACCTCGATTTTCAGCCCCGTAAGATAGAACTATGACGCATATCTCATCTAAAAGAGCCTCATTTCCAGACGAGGTAATCGAGATCATAAAGACCCTTAAGAGCCACGGCTTCCTTGGTTATATTGTGGGAGGGGCCGTGCGTGATCTTATTCGAGATCTCCACGTGTCGGATTGGGATTTCGCAACCGATGCCACGCCAGATAAACTCCTTAGGATTTTTCCCAAGGTAATACCCACCGGGATTCGCCATGGCACGGTTACAGTTGTTGGTGGGACTTCTCAGTACGAGTTGACGACCTTCCGCACCGATGGCGACTACGCGTCACAGCATAGCTTAGCCAGATCATGTATCACGCGAAACATTGAAGAGGACCTGAAACACCGCGATTTCACCATTAATGCGATGGCCTACGATCCCCTCACGGACACCCTCCTTGACCCTTTCGGCGGGCATAGAGATTTAAGAGGGAGAATCATCCGAGGGGTGGAGGATCCCTTGAGCCGATTCATGGAAGACGGGTTGAGGACTTACAGGGCCGTTCGTTTCTCCGCCGCCCTCGAGTACAGAATCGAGAGTAAAACGCTAAAGGCCATCTCCCTAGCCCTGGGGAGAGTCAAAGGCGTGTCTCAGGAAAGAGTCCGAGAGGAGATACTAAAAATACTGGCGGCCAAGCAACCGTCGAAGGCCTTCGAGATGATGCGGAGAACCGGCCTTCTGTCCATTGGTCTTCCAGAACTTCTCGAAGGATACCGACGAAAACATGGTCTCGGCGGGGATATATACCATCATATCCTGTCCACTGTTGACGCGGCGCCCCGCCGCCCTATGCTGCGTCTCGCCTGTCTCTTTCACGATATTGGTAAACCACGAGCACGACAGCGTACGAAAGCTGGCTATGTTTTTGATGGCTATGAGAGGATCAGCGCCCAAATGACCGATGCTGTGGCATTACGTCTCAAACTGAGCAAAAACCAGAGGAAATACCTCTCCCAACTGGTTGAAAACCATGGGCTTGCCTTTCAAACAACCGTTCGCGGCCCCGATTTGCGCCGATTTCTCACTCGCATTGACGACAGGTGGTTGAATGATTTTTTCGCCCTTTCTCTGGCCGACCTCAAAGTCAGCGGAGCACACCAGTCCAAGATTAATAGACTGTATACCCTCAGGAGAAAATGCCGGAATATCTTGAAGGCTGGTACGCCATTGACTGCTTCACAACTTGCGATAAAAGGGGATACGGTGAGGGAAATCCTCGGAATTACTGAAGGAGTTCAGGTTGGTCGGATTATGACGAAGGTCCTGGACATGGTCCTCCAAGACCCGAGAAAAAACAATCCTCAAGAACTCGCAAGACTTGTACGGGAAATTGGTCAAAGTTGAACCAGGAAGACGGTAAATCCAAATCTGCAGATTCTCCTTCCTCCTTCGGGCCGCACTGCCGAGCGCTGCGACGCCCCACGTTCGATTTAATGACTGTACTCCGGGTCCCGCCCTCCAGGCAGAATCACATTTGGCGACATTACGAAATCAACATCAGAATCTTATGTGTTTGCGCTGAAGATACTCTTCAATTGGAACGAGCAAAACTGGCTATCCCGTTTATTGGCACGGCGATTGCTTCTAGAAATATGAGGCATTATTATGACCGGTTTCAGGCCAGAATCGATTGCCCATAACTCGTCCGGCCTCCAGTTGGTCGACCCCGTGATCACAGCGGACAATTGACAGCCAATGCACCGATGCCCTCATCATTTCTCAAGGGGAACCACGTCAGAGCTGTAGTTTTTGTAGTCCCTAATCTTTGCGCCTCACATCGCTAGTGATGAATCAATAGTGTCCTGACATAAGAGCTCCACGCGGGTTAATGTTTTTGTGTCGATGGACAACAATGTCCAAAATCGTACAATTTTGTTGCATAACCTCACGAGTTAGATAATCGCATGCCACGAGCCAAGAAAGAACGCCGGAAGAATCCCAGATTCGCTGTCATCAAATCTGTCCTATACAACCAGGCTAATCGCCTCGCCTCGGCAAAAACCACAGACATTGGCCAGGGAGGGGTTAGGATTGTCTCAGATCTACCACTTCGAAAAGGTGACACCTTTGAATTTCTGGTGCTTCTCGAGGGAATGGGTCTAAAGTTCAAGGGAACTGTTGTCCACACGACATCGACCGAAGATGGTCGAATTGTAGCCGGCATTTCTTTCGATGAGGGATCGAATCTTTCCATCAGCCTTCTCGACGAATATTTGAACAGCCACATGAACACCCTTAAAAAGGTCGAAGGACCACTCAATCTCGAATACCTACCCTCCTACTCAATTGAATCATAGTTTAGCGACGCTTGTTTGTAGGATCTCCCTGAGCCAGCATTTTCGATAGCACCTCCTTCTCAGCCGAGCCCGGAACATAACCCGTCAGGCTCGCATGTAAGACCTCTACCCCGCTCGAGTTCGTAAATACCGCCTCGGCCGTGGCTGAATTTCGACCATCTATCTCTCTAATTTCAATCTCACAGGTTATGGTTTCTCCAATGTAGACAGGACGGAGAAAATGAAACGCCATTCCGGTGGCTAGCCAACCCACCTGGCCGCCCAGTTCGCAAATCATGCCCCCAACGAGGAGACCATGGCAAATCAGATCCTGAAATCTCTTTGTTGAAGCAAATCTTTTATCATAGTGTACGGGGTTGTAATCCCGCGTAATGTCACCGAATTGAACCACATCACGCTTCGTGAATGTGCGGGAGAATCTGAATACCATTCCTGGCTTAAGGCCGTCAATAGCCTGCCTTCTCCACTCCGACACGACCGTACCCTCCTTTCGTCAGCACCTGGAAATCCGATTGTGCCAAAAACCGGCTATCTCTATGGATCCTATCCACAATGAGGACATCGTTGTTGAGTCAGGTGTCAGAAGTGATCCTTCAGGATAGGTCCACACAGCCCCCAGGTCAGCCTGGCGTCTTTCCGAATTGAGATATGGATGCGTGGCAGGAGCTGATGGGAACCGTTTCATGCGGAATACCCTCAAATCACAGTATGCTGACGATTGACGCCCTAACTGTTCATGGCCAACCCTGAGGATTCCTGGCGCATTCCATTTCATTCTGACCGCTGACCTCTCAATTCCAATTCATCTATTGGTTATTGACAAATTCCACCATTGTCGATAAAAATAACGTTGCCTGAGGCGGTGTAGCTCAGTTGGTTAGAGCATGCGGCTCATATCCGCAGTGTCCGGGGTTCAAATCCCTGCACCGCCACCACCCGAACAAAAGCCTGCTTAGGTGCAGGCTTTTTTCGTGAAATGGATATTTTCGTTAGTGGAGCAATTCTCAAATTATGTATCAACCGAAGAATGATGAAACAGATGCGATGATCCAGCTATTTCTCACTGCCCAAGATAGGCCCTTTTGACGCGTTCATCTCGTAGGAGATTCCTGCTTTGTCCTTCCAAAACAAGATTTCCAGTCTCCAGCACGTAGGTCCTCTGGGCAAGCCTGAGGGCCAATCGAGCATTTTGCTCAACCAAGAGAACAGTTGTACCCTTTTCATTGATATCGCGCGCAACCCTACCTATCTCTCGGACCACAAGGGGGGCAAGCCCGGTAGTGGGTTCATCTAGTAAAAGTAGCTGTGGTTGACCCATCAACGCCCGAGCAATGGCCACCATCTGCTGCTCTCCCCCGCTCAGAGTTTTTACTTCCTGACGTTTTCTCGCTCTCAGGACCGAAAAATGTTCCAGAATGCTTTCTAAGTCTGTGTTGACCCGATCCCTGTCCGTCCGGAGGTAGGCCCCCAGTTTGACGTTTTCCAAGACAGCCATGTAAGGGAAGAGATCTCTCCCCTGCGGCACATGACCAATACCCAATCTGACAATATCTTGAGCTGAGCATCGATCGATTCTTGTTCCGTGAAATGGATTTTCCCTCTGGTCGGCCTTTTCAATCCCGATATGGCTCTAAGCGTCGTTGTCTTGCCAGCTCCGTTGCTCCCAATTAAGCTCACAATTTCGCCTTTTGGTCTTTCAGACACCAATTCCCTAGAAAAACACCCCAAGACACGGCTATTCACTGCGCTTACTATGCCTTCACCGATTGAGGGATAGTACCTCTCCTTTAAGGGTCTGGCCTGTTTACCACAAAGTGGTGTTTTATGTCAATGAATTCGTGGGCTGGATTTTCCCCATTCTTGAGGGAACCTGCTTTCTCTGAGCGACATTGCGGAAGCGGTGGGGATCCTTCGAGGATGAGCAGGCAGGGGAAAACCGCGCCTTCAGAGCGCGGAAGGGGCAGAAATTCCTCACCTGCGAATGCCGATAAGGGTCACCGCGTGAGCTTGGGCGCGAAGGGATAGTAGGTTCCCATTTGAGAACTCGAAAATATTCAAAGAAATCTGTAACTTGTGAGACATGTCCTTCGAGAAATGGGGAAACTCCACATTCGGGGGGAGGAGTTTTCTTGGAAAGCGCGCCAAGGATTACAGAACTCATTGAGATAGGTTTGGTCATCTGAATCCGGATGCAGCCAACCCCCTTTTCGCCTATCCCAAAGGTTTCTTGATAAATCTTAGGTTCGCTCCAGGCATTCGAACTCTCCCGTGCCACTTCGCGTCAAAATCCACCGTCTCCGGCGGTTCAAATCCCGCCAAAAGCTTGACTCGCCGCATCCGTAGCTGCCTCCAAGTATTCTCCCTAACCCAGATTCAACAGGCGAATTTTGTTTTCCACCAGCTTGATGTGCTTATATTCCTCATTCTTAAGCTCTTGAAGTAAATCTTGTATCACCTCGATGTTCGAGGCTTTTAACATCCTGTCATAATAGCTGAACGCCGCTCTCTCTTTGGCGAGTGCCGTGTTCAGAATTTCTTCAGGCGTAAGACTAGCGTCTGTATTCATGGGCTGACCTCGATCTTTGGGTTCTGGTTTTTCGCACTCCTAGACCTTAATTTTCCAAATTGAGATCCACCCACATAACCGGGCCGGGTTGTGTCCAATACAACGGTTCTTGTAGGTCTCGCTCATGAAGAGCCTCTGTTCTCTGAGCCCTTGGTCCTGTGGACGGTCATCGTGGCAATCTTCTTTCGGACTCGTTTCAAAAACTGCTCAGTCGAGACAATGAAACGCTCATGCTCTCCTTCTGCAATTTTTTCAAAATCGTCGTAGGCAGTCACATCAAAGACTAACCGACGACCATCAATTTCCTTGAGACTAGCCTCCGCTCGAACTTTTAGCCCTGGTGGTGTCGCGGATAGATGCCGGACCTTGACCAGCGTCCCGACGGTCATCGATCCTTCAGGAATACTCTCTTCGGTAGCAGTGCGGGCGGCTTCTTCCAACAGGGAAATGAGGCGTGGAGTGGCCAGAACCTTGGCGTCAATATTTCCCAGGAAACTGGCCAGGTCCTCCTCTTCGACCAGGATCTCTTTCTTCCCCTCCATTCCCACTTCTATGGGTGACACGAATCCCTCCTCCAGCTAAGATCGATCTCCGGAACATGTTTGTGGTTCGCCGGGCTCCGTCACTTCGATGTCCTCTCATGGAGCCCCCCATCAAGAACAAGTCCGATATCCTTCGTAATCTGCACTGTAAATCTTATACTTGCCATTCTTATACATCGAAAAACGACATGAGAGCAAGGGCCATACGGGCATTCGCCCTCACTTTCGTCTCATCTTTGGTTTTTCCTTCTGTTTTTTGTGCCACTTGCTTTTTACAGTCTAGAAATCTAGAATAAGGCTTCTAAATTCCTGACATTGAAACGGGATATGATTTGTGTAATGAGGGGTCTTGGAAGATCCTTGTCTCCCCCGCCCTACAAATCCAATATCACGACAACAGGGAACTCCTGAGATGACCAAGGTGCCAAAGATTCTTTTGACCGGAAAACCAGGGATAGGCAAGACCACGGTTGTCAAGAAAGTCATCGAAGGGGTCGAAGGCAGGGCTGGCGGCTTCTATACCGAGGAGATCAGGGACCGGGGAAGACGGAGGGGCTTCCTCATCCGGACCATAGAGGGTGAATGCGGTGTTTTGGCTCACATAGATCACCGGGGGCCTTTTCGAGTTGGACGATACGGCGTTGACGTGGATCTGTTCGAGAAGATTGCGACGCCATCCCTCGAACGCGCTCTCGAGAAGGACGGGGTTATTGTAATCGATGAAATCGGCAAGATGGAGCTCTTTTCTGGAAGGTTTCGATGCCTGGTCCAACGCGTTTTGGAATCCAATAAGACCGTTTTGGCTGTGGTTCATCAGGGGGGAGATCCTTTTACCCAGAAGATTAAGTCGTGGCCCCATGTGCACGAGTGGGCCGTAACAGAGAAAAACCGGGATGCTCTTCCAGATCTCTTACTCACGAAACTTAACCTGTAGGAGATCTCTCAAGGGGCTGTTCATTGCTGCTCAGGGCTTGCCTTTTTTTAGTCTTTCAACCGGTTCTGAGGAATATTAGAAAACATGGCGACCCTTTTCCCCCTTCTCCCACTTTTCAAACTGATCGCCGTATTTGGGCTGGTGATCATACTCCTTCGGGTCTCTTCTCAGGTTGGCTTTGCCTTGGGCATAGGGGCGGCTGCCCTGGGCTTGTTTTTTTCCATGAGCCCGACCGAGATTGCGAATGCCTTCGGGCTTGCCCTGCTGGATGCCCGATCCCTTATTGTGGCCCTGATCGTCACCCTGATTCTCATACTGAGTGCCTCCATGGAACAACTCGGTCAGACCGAGGAACTCCTGCAAAGGTTTAAGGTATGGGTCGGTGGAAAACGTTGGGGCCTGGTCGCCTTTCCTGCCCTGATTGGCCTTCTCCCTGTGCCGGGAGGGGCCATCTTCTCTGCTCCAATGCTGGATTCATTCGACCAGGGGAACCACATCCTCCCCTCTTTGAAGAGTTTTCTGAACTATTGGTATCGCCACATTTGGGAATCGTGGTGGCCTCTTTACCCCGGTATACTCCTCGCGTGTGCCATTGCAAATCTCGACCTGTGGCATTACATACTTCTTGCCTTTCCGATGACCCTAATAGCGATTGCAGGAGGCCTTCCGCAGTTGATGCAAGTCCCTCGGCTCATACAAAGGCATCCAGCGGAAAAGGACGGGACGAAAAGGCCGATACCGTGGCGGAACCTTTGTCCCTTACTCCTGGCCATTCTTCCTGGTGTAGCCTTTGGCATCTTCCTTCGATTCACCGAGACTGGTGGGGTGTGGGTCTCCTTGCCAAAGGAGGCAGGTCTTGTAATAGGATTGATTGCTGCCGTTGGGTGGGCATGGTGGGACAAGAGGGTCCAGCTTGACCAGGCCCGAAGAATCCTTCTCGACAGAAAACTACTCCGCATGTGGGGAACCTTGGCTGGGGTCTTCGTATTCAAGACGGTGATGCAGGAGAGCGACGCTGCCGGTCATATCAGTGAAGCCCTGACGACACTAGAGATTCCCTTGGAGGTGATGATTGTTCTCCTTCCCATGATTCTCGGCGCGATTTCGGGACTACCCCTTGCATTCGTAGGAGCTGCCTTTCCCATAGTGGTCCCCCTCATTCACACTATGGGAGCTGCGGATATAAAGATCCCCCTGATTATCCTTGCATACGTCTCAGGGTTCACCGGTGTGGTCCTCTCACCTCTCCATCTCTGTCTGATTCTAAGCAATGAGTACTTTCGGGCATCCTGGTCTAGCGTGTATCGCCGGCTGTGGCTTCCCGCTCTGACGATCCTTGGAGGTGCTATTGGCTATTTCTGGGTACTCAAGTTATTGGGACAATGAAGGAATCCCCTTGCGCGCTTTTAGAAAGGGAAGAACCTCCTGGGGCTAAAGTCCAGACCACTCTCCTCGACGCTTACCTGATGACAGGTGAAATGGGCATGCTTCGGTGCTCAGGAATCTTTTTTCGACAACGTGACGAGGCCAAAGGTCAAGGGCAAAACGCTGCTCTTGACGTTTTTTCTCTTCCTTTGTCCTATTACCTTTTCTCCTTGTGCCTTTTTTGCTTCCCTTTTCCCCCTTCCATTCGCCCCCATAGGGTCCTTTCGCAGGCTGCTGCGAAATACCTTGGGAAAGCCCGCATTGCTCCGCAGGGATTCTGGTGTTTCTGGAACGAATTTGAAACTTCTAACAAAACCCGGAATGAACGGGGGAGTAAGAGTCCTGTCATTGGATTTGATGTCTTCTTTCGGTTATGAGAATGGTACTGAAAACAGCGACAAGGGCCATGATTGCCGAAACAATAAAGGCCAACCGATAACTTCCTGTCTTGTCAAAGATCATCCCTCCCATGTAGGCCCAGAACCCCCCTCCAATGTGGTGCACGGTGGCGATAAGCCCCGAAATAAGACCGAGATGAGAAAGACCGTAAAGTTTTCCGATTAGGGTTGCATTCAGAGGAGCCGTTATCAGGACGGTAAAGCCAAAGGCCAGGGCAAACACATAGAAAAATCTGAGATTCTGGTATCTCAGTATGAGAAGGAATAGGACGAATCGCACCATAAAGGTGAGAGCGATGGGGGTCTTATTGCCGATCAAGTCGGAAGCAGGACCAGCAACAAGAATACCGGCTAAACTCATGAGTCCAAACCATGCCAGCATGTTGCCCGCTGTGATAGGCGAAATGCCTTGATCAGTGACAAGGGGGATCAGGTGAGTGGTCACCAGGAAATCGCCGCTCCCGCAGATGAACATGACAATGAGGAAAAGCCAAAACGAGCGTGTCCGTATGGCATCCCTTAAACTGAGATCCCCGATACGCTCGGCCGGACTTGTCTTCTCGACGACTTTTTCTGCTCTTTCATGGGCCTGAGCACCATATGGCCGTTGGCCAAGATCAACGGGATCCCCTTTGATGACAAATAGGGCCAGCATGAGATTAACGCACAACATGATCAAACCGATGGCAAAGTATGATAGCCTCCAGCCGTAACGAAAGACAAAAATCGTAAAAAGGGGAACCAATGCGAACTGACCTAAGGAATTGCCAGATACCGCAAAGCTTGTAGCCAGGCCTCGCCATTTCTTGAACCATTTGCTCGTCACTGCCGCCATCAGGGTAACAGAGGTCCCCCCTAGGCCGATCCCCGCGATAATTCCGTAGAAGGCTAAGAATTGCCAGAGGGAGTCCATAACTGAAATCAGCATATAACCAGCAGAGAGAAAAACGGTTGAAATCACAATCACCCATTTAGGACCAAACCGATCATATAGTGTTCCTACTCCTATGAGGGAGATAGCATATGCGGTCATATTGAGAAAAAAGGCGAGAGAGATGGACCCTCGATCCCAGCCAAATTCCTCAACCATTGGTTTGAAAATCACCCCGAAGGAGAACCTTGCCCCCGAGTTGAAGAAGAGGATCGCGAATGCTGAGGCCACCACATACCACCCGTAAAAGATTGGCCCTGGGTTTTTCTCTTCTGAGCTCACATCGTTCCCTGTGGTTCCATGGTCACGCCAGCGATCGAAGGGCCTTGATGAGGCGCCGGTCATCTCGGTTCTCAGGTAGTTTGAGCCGAGCACTCACGGCCGCGACAAATTCCTCCCTTGAAAATGATCTCTGATGACCCTCCTGAGTGACGACCATCCGATCTCCCCTTAGCTCCAGATCGGGCGGGTTCTTTTTCTCTTGCACGGCAAAAGCTGAAAACTGAAAACGCCACAGAATCCTTTTTTCTTGTTCATCTGGCGGCACCTCAACATCCATGTCATCAGCGTGGGTAGCATACTCCGAAGTAAGATGCCAAATCTGAGCGCGAAGCGGATACGGTCCAATCATGGTTGGGATTTTGGCATCCAGGCCCAGATCCTGCCACGCCTGACGAACCCCCTCCTGCCGAGCGCGCCATTGTTCCAAGAGTTCCTCATGGGACAGATAGGCCCGTTTTTTTATCTGCTGATCATTGAACCGGTCGAGGTCGAAGACGTCACCGATCAGTGTTTTTAGACTGTTGTTCAAACACGCTTCATCATATTCTTCGTCACTGTCGAAATGAGCCAACATATCGCGTACAGTCCATCCGTCACAGCCCGTTGGCCTCCTCCAATCCTCTGGACGGAGACTGGAGAAGAATGATTGCAGCCGCGCTATTTCATTATCAAGAGCCGAGAATGGATCCATATCCGGCAAAACAAAATTTGATCGTTCCATAGTCCTCCCCTTTCTGGCATGCGCCAAGGCACTATCTTCACTTGCCTCCTGGCTTTGTCCTGTCTCGCGCATAAAGAAGATAACGCATCATCTCCGTCCTGGATAATGACTCTATCCTGTCATTAAACCAAACGGTCGATCGGATTTTGTCGACAGTCGAGAACGTCCCTTGTGGACCCGCCGACTGAACCCTGCTGGGTTCAACCCTGCCTCAGCAGTCCGGCCACACGATCACAATAATCATGGCTTTCGCGGTCCACCGCCACGACGTCTATATCTTCAGGAGACGAGGCACCGAGGCCAAGCTCGACCGCTCGTGAGATCTGCTCATGGTCAAAAATCCGCTGCCTCATGATGGCGTCATTGCTTCCCAGCATCTTCAAGACGGCAGCCCCCACGGCGTCAATTGCGACCCTGTCGGTTGAAGCCAGAAAAACATTCCCCTGTGCACGTGTTCCCGTCATAGGGCCACCATCAACAAATGCGTCGACGCCATCCAAAACGATCAGATCGGGTGAAAAAGGAGCATTGATTTCCGCGATCATCTTCCGTTGATTAGTGGATCCATGGAGTTCACCCATGTACTGGTAGCCGTGTCGGAATGTGGGAACCACGCCAACATGAAGTTTGAGGGACATGGTAAAGACGCCGCCGTACTGATGGGTTTTCAGGCAGCACGTTGAGACCAGTGACTCCGCATCGAGAATTGGTCGGGCAATTCGAAAGCCATTGGACCAGTGGCTATCCCGTGGTTTGAACTCGACCCAATCCTTTTCTTCCAGTTCGTCAAAGTTGATCATCTGAACATCTTTTTTTATGAGAGGAGGGAGAATCTCCTTCTTTTCAATGACCTCGCTCGTGAGGGGATAACTCCTCTCTCCTACAGAGATCGCTTTCGCGCCCATTTTCCAGATTTCATCGACCAGTGCCAAAAGGGTGTCGTTGTGAGTTGATCCAGGGGTCGGATCAGCCGTATTGAAGTTTGGCTTGATCAAAACGTTCTTGCCTCTCACAGGGTTGACACCGAGTGACTTGAGGGTATCCCTCACTCCCCTTTTCCGTTCTTTGGTCTTTAGCAGGGCGACTTGGCTCATCGTGTCTCCTTTCTATTTCCCTGTTGGAATGATTTATCGATCCTCCTACAATCGGGCTGGGGCGACGTGCGGATCTCCCGGCTCTTATAGTCTTTATAACATACACGCCATCACTCTAGAAACCAGAAGGTCTCGCGCAGGAGAGCCATTTGCCACCACCAGCCGGAATCCCGGAAGAGCCCAGAATCGCAACAATTCAGCCATCTGCATCAGGCTATGGTGAAGCGAAGATTACCACAGACCGCGCAATGTCGGACGTCCTTTTTTCTGGAACAAAACCCAGGTTCTCTCGGGCGTAGTTGTCTGTTTTCCCCCTTTCCTGATAAGATTCTAAAGGGCGGATCGACCTGTGGCCCTTCCAAGGGTGTCCTGCTGTGAACTTTTACGAACATTTTTTTTGGAACTTCGCCCTTTTTCATCGAAAGTCTTGGGCGTGGAAAGTTGGCGTAGGAGGGATTTTCCCCGATTCTGTCTATATAATTCCCTTTCTTCCGAAAGTATTGAGTTACCGGAACTTCATGGAATGGATGGACGATCCTCTCTGGGACACTATTTGGAATTCAACGATCGCCAAGTCCGTCCATTCCTTTGTTATAACGGGAACCCTTTTCCTTATGTCGATGATCATCTTGAAGAGAAAGACCTCCGGTCGTTTTTTCCCCTTCCTCCTCGGGTGGAGTCTCCATGTTTCATTTGACGCATTGACCCATGTCAGTGACGGATACGCGCTGTTTTTCCCCCTATCGGGCTATCGTTTCCCGGCCCCTGTCTCTTACTGGGAGACGACGTACTATGGGAGGGAGTATTTTTGGATCAGCCACTTCCTTATGGCCACGCTTTTTCTGTGTTGGATCGGATCCAAAGTGAGTGGTTTTTTCCGAAGGAGAAAAGAGGGCCCCTCACAAAACCATTCTAAACCAGGCGACGGTAGCGGGCCGTGCCACAACGGCAGCGATTAGAATTGGATACCCTCGCCCTCCAGTGAGGTGTATATGATTTTCTTCAATAGAATTCTTCCCGACCTCTACGTCGGTATGTGCCCCGAAGGTTTTGAAGATATCCTAAAGCTGGTTAATTTCTGCGGTATTACGGCGGTCCTCAACCTTCAAACCAACGACGATCTTCGAGAGAGAGGCCTCGACTGGAAAGCCCTCAAGGAGAGTTACAGGAAGCTTTCCGTTGAGGTTCTCCGCGTGCCCATGCGTGACTTCGACTACGAAGACCAGAGGAAGGTTCTCCCTGCCGCAGTGCGGGCTTTGGTAAAACTACTCGCCTCTGGGAACATCATCTATCTCCATTGCAACGTGGGGGCTGCGCGGTCACCCCTCGTCGCTATGGCCTATCTATATTGGTGCCGCGACTTCAGTCTTCGGGAAGCGATCGGACACGTTCAACGGCATCGGCCCTGTTCGCCTTATGAAGACCTTCTCGAGATTAGCCGTCAGGATCTATTACGAGATAGCGATGTCCGGAAGGAAATACCTCAACTCGCCTCTGAGATTTCAAAAAAACGAAAAAACAATCTTGCCGATCCTCGGACATACCAGGTGGAGGCCGAGGCTAGAATTCTAAAGAAGCTTCTCGGCGTCGATTAATAGATAAGGGCTTGGAGGTGAAACGGGTGAAAACCATTATCGAACCTTTCAAAATCAAAACCATAGAACCCATTAGATTCCTGACCCGCAGAGAACGGCAACAGGTCCTCACCGACGCTGGCTATAATCTTTTCAACATCCACGCCGATGACGTCCTTATCGATTTGCTTACAGATAGCGGTACCGCAGCCCTGAGTGCCCGACAATGGGCCGGAATCATGGAGGGGGATGAAGCATATGCTGGCTCACGAAGTTTCTACCGATTTGAAAAGAACGTCCGGGAAATCACCGGCTTGCGTCACATCATTCCCACCCACCAGGGCAGAGCGGCTGAGAGGATTCTCTTTACAATAACCGGGGGCGAGGGAAGAATCTTTCCCAATAACACCCATTTCGACACGACCCGCGCGAACGTGGAGATGAGCGGCGCTGATGCAGTTGACCTTCCGGTACCCGAAGGTGCCCTCCCCTCGGTTGAAGGAAACTTCAAAGGCAACATGGACCTTGAAGCCCTAGAAGCTCTCATCCGGCAAAGAGGTCCTGAACATATTCCCCTGTGCATGATTACCGTGACCAACAACGCCAATGGTGGACAACCGGTTTCAATGGAGAACATCCGAAATACGTCCGAACTGTGTCACGCCACTGGGATTCCACTTTTCCTAGACGCCTGCCGGTTCGCAGAAAACGCCTACTTCATCAAACTACGGGAGCCCGGCTATCGGCGCAAGTCCACAAGGGAGATCGCTCGGGAGATGTTTAGCTATGCGGACGGCTGCACCATGAGCGCCAAGAAAGACGCTCTGGTGAACATCGGCGGTTTCCTAGCAGTAAATGACGACAATCTCGCCCAAAAAGCCAGAAGCATTCTGGTTGTCACGGAAGGGTTCCCTACCTATGGGGGGCTCGCAGGCCACGATCTGGAGGCCATCGCTCAGGGGTTGAGGGAGGTTCTGGACGAACACTACCTCAAATACCGACTCCGCTCGGTCGCCTATGTGGGTGAAAAACTGAGCGAGATAGGAGTGCCTGTATTTCAGCCGCCTGGCGGACATGCCATATACATCGACGCCAAGGCGTTCCTGCCTCATGTGCCTTCCCATGAGTATCCGGGTCAATCCCTGGCCTGCGAACTATATCTCCACGGAGGGATCAGATCCTGCGAGATCGGAAGCGTCATGTTCGGGAAAAGGGATCCTTCGACCGGTGCTTTTCAACCGGCGAGGCTTGAGCTTGTGCGCCTCGCTATCCCGAGGCGGGTCTACACTCAGAGTCACATGGATTATGTCTTGGAATGCATAGGTGAGGTCTTCGCAAAGCGAGATAAACTGAAAGGCATGCGGATCGTTTCCGAACCCCCTCTTTTGAGGCATTTCACCGCTCGCTTCGAACCCTTGTGATGGGACCTATTCCAGGAAGCAAGATACCGAGTGGCCTCGACTCACCTCGATGAGCTGAGGTTCATGGACGCTGCACATTGACTTCGCAGACGGGCACCTCGGATGAAACCGACACCCGGGCGGCGGGTTGATGGAACTCGGGACCTCACCCTTGGGCATGGGCTGGGTTCTCCGATACTTGGGGTCTGGCACCGGGACAGCAGCCAAGAGTGTCGCCGTATAGGGATGGACAGGATTCTTAAAAAGCTCTTCCAAGGGCCCGATTTCAACGATTTGCCCCAAGTACATGATAGCCACACGGTCGCAGATATACTTACAGGTGGCCAAATCATGGGTAATGAACAGGTAAGTGAGATCAAACTCCTCCTTCAGCTTGACCATCAGCTGCAGGATCATGGACCTTACAGAGACGTCTGCCATCGCAATCGGTTCATCGGCCACCACGAAGTCCGGGTTAGTCACGAGCGCCCTGGCGATCACGACTCGCTGTCGCTGCCCTCCAGAGAGCTGATGGGGGTACTTCTTGTATAGAAACCGAGCGGGGCTCAAACCGACCTTTTCCATGATCTGAAGACAGATCTCCTGTCGCTCGGTCTTACTGTATGCATTGTGAATGACCAGTGGATGACCAATTGCCTTGCCGATGGCCATTCGAGGGTTCAACGAGGCATAAGGATCCTGGAAGATGATCTGGAACTTCTCCCGCAACTTTTCCATTTCTTTTTTCGAGTAGGAGAATATCGATTTCCCATTATAGAAAACCTCCCCTGAGGTTCGCTCGAGAAGCCTTAGAACGAGCCTCCCGGTCGTTGTCTTCCCGCATCCGCTCTCTCCTGCAAGGCCTAAGACCTCTCCCTTCTTGATCGAAAAAGAGACGCCGTCAACAGCTTTGACAAAGTATTTCTCCTTTGCCAGGAGCTTATCGATAAAACCCTTCTGGAGTGGAAAATGTTTTTTCAGGTTTTCGACTGTGAGTAATTCTTCCATCTTAACTGTCACTTCCAGAGCCAGCAACTCACAACGCGGCCGTCTCTGTGAAGGGCTTCAGGTTTTTCACGTCGGCAGATATCCATGGCATGAGGGCACCGCGGGTGGAACACGCATCCCGGCGGGGGATCGACCAGATCCGGTGGACTTCCCGGCATGGTGACCAATTTCGGTTGATCAAGCTTGATGTTGGGTATGGACGCGAGGAGGCCTTGCGTGTACGGATGAAGCGGTTCATCAAAGATATCCCCCGCCGGCCCGGTCTCGGCAATGGTGCCCCCATACATGACCGTGATCCGGTCGGCCAGTTGGGCCACGTTGCCAAGGTTGTGGGTGATCAGGAGAATCGTCAGGCTGAACTGCTTCCGCAAATCATTCAAGAGGTCCAGAAACTGAGCTTCAACGATCACATCGAGAGAGGTTGTCGGCTCGTCGGCAATCAGAAGATCTGGGTTCAGGATAAGTCCCATCCCAATCATGATGCGTTGACGCATTCCTCCTGACATCTGATGGGGGTACTCGAGAAGTCTTTCCGGTGAAATCCCCAGACTCTCCAACATCCTCTCTGCCCGGGTGAAAGCCTCTTTTCGATCGAGCCCTTTTTCATGGGTCTGAAGCGTTTCGATGAACTGCTCGTCGATACGAAAGAGCGGATTAAGAGAGGTCAAAGGATCCTGGAAGATCATGGCAATCCGACTCCCTCTCAGAGATAGGATCGCATCCTCGGTCATCTGGACAATGTCCTGATCGTGGTAGAGTATCTTTCCTCGCACGATCTCGCCCGGGGGCCGTAGGAGCCTTAGAATCGAAAAGCCGAGGGTTGATTTGCCGCATCCCGATTCTCCCACAAGACCCATGACCTCACCCTCCTCCAATTTCAAGTTCACCCCCTCCACCGCACGCACCGTTCCGATGCTGATGGGGAAGCGGACAGCAAGATTTTGGATGTCGAGGATCGTTGTCAAGGTCTCATCGCTCCAGGAGCCTGGGGTTCAGAATCTCAGCAAGGCCCTCGCCGAGCATGGTAAAACCCAGGGCGAGTAAGGAAATCATCACCCCAGGAAAGGTGATCAACCACCAATGGCCAGCGGGCAGAAACCGCTTTCCCATGGCGAGATCCATCCCCCAATCTACGATATCCGGGGGAAGCCCCAGACCGAGATACGTCAGGGCAGCCTCGATCATGATGGCATCGGCGACATTTAGCGTAAAGATCACAACCGTTGTGGCAATCACATTGGGGAAAATATATCTCCATAAAATGGTCCAACCAGAGGCGCCGATGGCCCGGGCGGCCTCGACATAGAGTTCCTCCTTGATCGAGAGGGTCTGGCCTCGAACCAGACGAAAATACGTTGGGATATAAATCACGGCGACCGAAACCGTAATATTGAAGACACCCGGTCCCAACATCGCGGCAAAGGCAATCGCTAATATAAGACCAGGAAATGAGTAGACAGAGTCCATGATCAGCGAGATCACCCGATCCAGGATGCCCCCTGAAAAACCTGAGATCAACCCAAGGATAATACCGACTACCGATGAGATGATCGCCGCCAGGACCGCCACCCGGAGAATCGTCTGGGAACCATGGACGATCCGGGACCAGATATCCCGCTGAAGGTTGTCGGTTCCCATCAGGTGCTTCCCCCCTGGTGGGGCCAGCTGCGGCCCAGTATTTTGATCATAGGGGTCAAAAGGAGCGACCGCGCTTGAAAACAAGGCCATAGCAATGATTGCCAGCACAATCAGCGCTCCAGCGACGAGAATCCACCACTCGATCCCGTATTTCTTGCCCATTCCGGTGACACGAGAAAGTGCCTTCGCCAGAGCTTCTGCTGGTGAATACCGCATATTGACTCCTAGTATCGAACTCTCGGATCGATGATCGCGTAAATGATATCCACGATCAGAGAAACTGTCGCCACAAACAGGGCAAAAACGATGATCACGCCCTGGATGGTGGGATAGTCTCTGAGATAGATCCGCTCCAAAAGGAGCCGTCCCATACCCGGCCAGGAAAAGGTCGATTCAGTCAAAACAGCACCTGCCATAAGAAGGGCAAACTGAAGCCCAAACATCGTTAGGACTGGAATGAAGGCGTTTTTCAGGGCATGCTTGTAGACAATGGCCCGATGTTTGATCCCCCGGGCTTCAGCCGCGAGGATGTAGTCGGCCTTGAGGACATCGAGCATATTCGCCCGGGTAAGCCGAACAAAAATTCCCGAAAGGACCATCCCAAGGGTAAAGGATGGGAGGATGAGATGAAAGAGAACATCACCCAGGGCGGAAAAATCTTTGATCAGAATCGTATCCAGGACATAAAAGCCTGTCTTTTCAAAGGTGGATGCAAAAACCCTGGGACCCGTTCTGCCGGCAATCGGAAAGATATCAAGCCAGACGCCAAAGATGAGTTGAAACATCAGGCCCAACCAGTAGACCGGAATACAGAAGATCACGATGCCGTAGAGGCGAATAAAGTTGTCCTGGGGCGATCGTCTCTTGTCGGCCGCATAAGCCCCCAATAGCACCCCAAGGAGAATGGTGATGATCATGCCGCATACGGTTAGCTCGATCGTCGCAGGAAGCTTCTCCTTGATGGCTTTGCTCACCCGCTGTTTGAATACCATGGAGTCGCCGAAATCGAGACGGCAAATCTGCCAGAGATAATCCGCATACTGAATCGCCATAGGGCGATTGAGACCGAGTTGCTCCTTTTTCTCCTCGATGACGCTTTCCGGTGCGTGGCCGCCGAGGAGAGCCGAGACCGGATCGCCAGGCATGACCCGAAGCACGACAAAGACAATGGTGAGTAGGATGAAGACCATGGGAATGGTCAGGAGGGCTCGGGTGATGACGTAACGGGAGAGAGTTCCCATAAATCTCCAAAAGAAAGCACGTGGGGTCAGATCTTGACATGTGACATGACGCCTGGCCTAGGTAAAGAACCTTTTCCGAACCGACTAGGGTAACTATGACCTATGGCTTTGCCTCATGCCAATGTCACATGTCAAGACCTGACCCCGTTGTTCTGGTGAGAGCCGGGCGCAAGGCTCGGCTCTCACTGAAAACCAGTTATTTGACCCGATGGATTGGGGCATACATAAATCGGAGTGTCGGTGATAGGACAAGGCCACGGATGTTGCTTTGCCCGAAGAGGTAGAGAGTCCCCTGAAAAATAGGTGCAGTCGGCACCTCGTCAGCCCACCACTTCTGGATATCGTGATAGACGGCGGTTCTCTTCTCCATATCCGTCACGGTTTGGCCTTCAACGAATTTCTTATCCCACTGTTCACTCGAGAAGTGAATCCCCAGACCTTTCGAGCCGGCTGTTCCGGCAAACGCAGCCGTGTAGTTATCCGGGTCGATGTAGTCCGGATACCATCCGAGGAGCCATGCCGGCATCACCTTGTTGGCCCAGTTATCCCGATACGCTGCCCACTCAGCCGTCTTGACGTTCACCTTCATCATCCCCGTCGCCTCAAACTGAGCCTTAAGAACGGCCGCTATATCCACCTCCGTGTCACCGTAATGGCTCGGTGTGTACCAGAAATCAAAGGTCAGGGGATTACCCTCACTGTACCCTTTGGCGGCCAACAGCGATCTGGCCTTGTCGACGTTCCCGTCCCCGAGAGCCGTCTTGAACTCGTCGGTGTGAGACCACATGCCCATGGGCACCATGGAATAAAGCGGCTGATTCTGGCCGAGAAAGACCTTTTCAACGAGCTGCGGCCTATTCACGGCAGCAGCGATCGCTTGACGGAGGACCTTGTCGTTGAAAGGTGGGGTGTCCGTCAAGAAGCAGATATACCGGATGTAAGGTCCAGGGGCCTTAACCGTGTTGATCTTGGCGGATTTTTCAAGGTCGTTGATGTCAGAGGGATTGAATGACTTAAAAGCAAAGTCGATCTCTCCTTTTTCCAGGGCGAGCCGCATTGTGGTCGCATCCGCAAAGTATCGAATCACAATCTGATCATTCTTCGGTCTCTCCCCATAAAATTTCGGGTTCCTTTCCATGACAATCTCTTCATCTCTCTTGAATGAGACCACCTTGTAAGGCCCAAGGCCGACAAGCTGTCCCCCTTCTAACTCTGAGGGATCTCGAATGATCTTGTCCTCAGGGTAGATGTTCGGGTTCACCGGATAGTATGGCACAGAAGCAACCAGAGACGGAAAGTACGCAACGGGATTCTTGAGGACAAACTTGACTGCATGCTTGTCCAGAACCATCCCCTTCTTGGGATCAAGTTCTGCCACGTACTCCACGCGATCCACAAAATCCGTCACCAGCCATGACGGATCACCCTTGAGGGCCATCACCCGATCAATCGACCACTTGACCGCATAGGCGTCAAAAGGGGTGCCGTCTGTGAATTTCAAGCCTTCTCTTAAGTGAAAAATGTACTCCTTCCCATCGGCACTGACGTCAAAGGATTCGGCCAGCCCTGGAATGAGGTCTGTCTTTCCAACAGCGTAATCGTAAAGACCCGCATAGATGTTGTAAAAGATCTCCCAGGTGTGAAAGTCGTACGCATTCGCAGGGTCCATGTCGATGATTTTCTCAGTCGTTCCATACACCAAGGTCTCCTTGGCCATGCCGCTCGCGGGGAAGATGGCCAAGGCAACAAGGACCGTAAACAATAATAAGAGCTTCCCAATTTTCATATCTTAGCCCTCCCTTCGTTTCTTAGATAGATTCCTCAGTTCTTCGTGCTCAGAGCCTCTCACTCCCAGCACGACCACTCCCGACGAAAGTTTCTCCACCTCCTTTCTGCTAAGGCATTCCGTTCGGTGCTGACTCGCCTCCGGACGTGAAAAAGGCCCTACAATCTTCTCTTTTTGCAAGCCATACCAGAGGACGATGTTATTTTGACCCATTAGGCTATGTCATGTCAACAGGAATTTCGCTACTCTAGAGATGTATTTGAGGAGTTTCCTCAGTTTTGTGGATACCCATGTCCCTGAGGGGCGGTTGCGGCAGCAGTGGAGTCAGTACTGCCCGGGCCCTTCTGAAATCACCTTACAACCTCTGGTCAAGGCTTTCCAAGAGTAATTTGCCAGAAAGCAGGAAAGGAAGCTCTGAGCGCGAATTAAGATTTTTTCGCTAGCAATTCTTAGTGAGGCGCAACGGCCACAAATCCAACTGTCTGAGTCCGCTTTTGGCGGACGAGTTTTGGATTTGTAGTGGAGCCGAGCTTTAGAATTGTCGAAAAAAGATTTTGAGCAGCGAAGAGCGCTCCTTTTTCGCTTTCATCAGACAAGAAGCGAGAAAAGCAATTCGGACAACAGGCCGGTCCCCACCTGTCCGGCAAACAGGGGCAAGAGGGTCAACGGGCGAGCACGGGAACGAAGGAATATGAGGGTTCCACCATCGAATTCAAAATTGCGTTGAAACATTAAATGATTAGAAATTTCCTTTTTTGAATACTCAGGAAACTCCACATATACTTACGGTTCTAGTCATTCAGGTAAATCGTATATTCGAATTGCCACTCGAAACTAAAAGGATCGGTGGTTGTGGAGAGAGGACTAAATCATTTACTATAACATTAAGAAAAAGATTTAAAGGAACATTGCCCTGTGAGTCCGCCGTCCCATCACGCGAGAAAAGAGTCAGTCTGGGATTACCCAAGACCGCCACGGGTTGAACCGACCCCGAGACATATCCGCGTCGTTTTCGCGGGAGTAACCGTTGCCGACACCCACCACGCCCAGCGCGTCCTCGAAACCAGCCATCCACCGGTCTACTACATTCCACCCCAGGATGTGCGTCAGGAATTCCTATTCTCATCTGGTCACAAGACCTTTTGCGAATTCAAGGGAACAGCCCATTACTGGAACGTCCACGTTGAAAATCGCGACGCAGTCAATGGGGCGTGGAGCTACCCGTCCCCGCGAGAGGGTTACAAAATCCTTAGAGACCATATTGCCTTTTACATTGGCCTCATGGATGGGTGCTATGTGGATGGTGAAAAAGCAGAACCTCAGCCCGGAGGATTCTACGGGGGCTGGATTACATCCGATATCACTGGACCGTTCAAGGGGGACCGGGGTACGGAAGGGTGGTGAACTCCACGGAGAAAACCTAATCAGGCCATGACCCTGCCAGATAGAGTGGAAGAACGGCCTCAATGAAAAGCGCGAGACAATCCATAAGAATATCCCCTATCCTATGTGCCGGAGTGACTCTTCTTTTGTTGCTCATCGCTTCCTCGGATGGACAAACCACTACGGCACTGCCCATTCACCAGATAAAGCTCCCCCCGGGGTTTAAAATCAGCGTTTACGCACGCCATGTGCCCAACGCCCGGTCAATGTCACTGAGCCCCAATGGAACCCTCTTTGTCGGCACGCGAAAAGCGGGACGGGTATACGCCGTGTTGGATCGAGACAATGACGGCCAAGCCGACGAGGTGATTACGATCGCCCGGAGGTTGAATATGCCAAATGGAGTCGCTTTTTGGAGGGACTCCCTTTTTGTGGCAGAAGTGAACCAGGTTGTGCGATTCGACCATATCGAAAACCGTCTCGTCAATCCACCGAAGCCCGTGATCGTCAATGATGGTTTCCCCCGTGACAAGCATCACGGCTGGAAGTTCATTCGTTTCGGACCTGATGGCATGCTCTATATCCCCGTTGGAGCTCCATGCAATGTCTGTGAGCGAGAAGATGAACGGTACGCAACGATCATGCGAATGCAACCCGATGGGAGCGGGTTGGAGATCATTGCCCATGGTGTTCGGAATACGGTCGGTTTCGATTGGCATCCAGTAACGAACGAACTTTGGTTTACCGATAATGGACGAGACTGGCTGGGCGATGATCTGCCACCTGATGAACTGAATCGCGCTCCCCAAAAGGGGCTGCATTTTGGCTTTCCCTATTGCCACGGGGGGAGTATTCCAGACCCGAAGTTCGGCAAAAAGCGCGAATGCAGCGAGTTCGTCCCACCGGTCGCTGAACTCGGCCCCCATGTCGCATCACTCGGCATGCGCTTCTATACTGGTAAGATGTTTCCGAATGCATACCGAAACCAGATCTTTATCGCCGAACATGGGTCCTGGAACCGGAGTGTGCCTATTGGTTATCGGATCACGGTCGTGAGGATTCAGAATAACCGGGCAGTGAGCTACGATGTTTTTGCCGATGGTTGGCTACAGCGTGGTCGGGTCTGGGGACGTCCTGTCGATGTCCTCGTCACGCCCGATGGAGCCTTACTGGTCTCGGATGATCGAGCTGGCGCAATCTACCGGATACGTTACGAGGAATAGAACCAGATTCATTCTCGTTCAGCCGAATCTTTCGAAGGTCAGAGTTTCACCACTTCCTCTCGCTCTCGGGAGCTCTGTGAGAGGAGGAAATCGTCATTTTGACAGCCGACAAACTGCCCTTTGAACCCGCCCACTTACTCGTGGAGTATGTTCACATTTTCACGGAGAAGGATCCTCCCGGCCCAATCTTGGATCTTGCATCTGGTGACTGCCACAACGCCCTCTATCTGGCTCAGCGCCACCTGCCCACAATCGCTTGCGACAAGTCCGCCGAGGTCCTCAGCCGAGGGAAGAAATTGGCCCAACAACTTGGATTTGCCATAGAGATTTGGCAGGTGGATCTCGAACAAAAAGGCATCAATCCTCTCCCTGAAGACTCCTACGGTGGAATCGTGGTCTTCCGATACCTTCACCGGCCCCTTATCCCCTGCATAAGAAAGGCCCTCAGACTGAGTGGCACTCTGATATACGAAACCTTCACGGTTGATCAGCCAAGATTTGGCAAACCACATAATCCGAACTACCTCCTCGGGGCCGGCGAGCTCCGACACTGGTTTCATGATTGGAAAATCATCCATTATTTTGAGGGAATAAAAGAAGACCCGCGGAGATCGGTTGCCCAACTCGTTTGCCAGAAGACCGACCAAATGTAATGTGGATTATCTATGATCTATGGTACCCGGAACCGGTTTGCTCTCGATCCTCTTAGAACGCAGAGACCGGGTAAATCGGAGTAAACGACTTGATTTCGTCTGATCACTGCCATATAGTCAAAAGTTAATGCCCTCAGGAAGTTCCAGGGATTCGAGTATTTGAGGCCACTGGACCTTGCCATTGGGGAGTGCCGTGTGATGACGGTATGGGCAGTGGCCATTACCCGACAGGAGAAATGGGCGTGAAAGGACACGCCAAAAAGCAGTATCTGACACTTGTGACGATTCTCGCTTTTGCCTCGACGACGCTTTCGGTATTTAGTGAAACAAAACGGCCTTCAGAGACCAAAGTTGCTGTCGTCAGCAAATCAATCATCACCCAAGAGGATCTCAATTTGGAGATGGGCCGTGTACAGCAGCGGTTCGTCCGCGTAGGAAGGCCACTCAGCGATGACCAACTCTCCACAATCAGGGAGGAGATCCTCGAAGGTCTCATCGGCCGTGAGCTGCTCTACCAAGAAAGTCAGAAGAAGGGAATCGAGGTTGAAGAGAAGGCAATCGACGAAGAAAAACGGAAACTGAAAGCAGGATTCTCAAGCGAAGACAAATACAAGCAATCCCTGCGCGACAGGAATATCTCCGAAGCCGCCATAGAATCTCATTTTAGAAAGGCGATAGCCGTCCAAAGATTCATCGAAATTGAATTTGCTCAGAAAGTTACGGTCTCCGAGGCTGAGACAAGAGACTATTACGATAGTCACCCAGACTCCTTCAGCCAGCCTGAGCGGGTGCGAGCACGACACATTCTCATTAAGGTCGATCCTGAGGCGGACGAATCTGAGAAGACCAAAGCACGGAAGAGGCTCGAGGAGATCCGGGAGAGACTGAAGAAGGGAGAAGATTTCGGATCCCTTGCCAGCAAGTTCTCCCAGGGTCCAAGTAGCACGAGGGGTGGGGATCTCGGCTATTTCAGGCGAGGACAGATGGTAAAGCCTTTTGAGGAGGCGGCCTTCGCTCTAAACCCAGGTGAAGTGAGTGATATCGTCGAAACCAAGTTCGGGGTCCACCTGATAAAAGTGGTCGACAAAAAACCTCCAACGACATCTGCTTATAAGGACATCAAGGAGAACCTTGGAAAGTATTTGAAACGCCAAAAAGTTCAGAAAGAAGTGGGCCAATACGTAGAGAAGCTGAGAGACGAAGCGGCGGTGGAGAAATTCCTGAAGGAAAAACCAAACTGACAGAACCGTCGGTTCTCTGGGGGCTTTTTTGGGTCTTACATTTCAGGGATCGAGATCCACCACACCTAGATTCTAACCGATCGAAGCCTTTGAATCGTCGAAAAAAACGACCGAGAGATCTTTTCCACTCTTACCGAGTCTTTCCTGTTTTCCGATGTTCCCCATCGAGTAATCAAACCATAGCCAGGGGCTAACCTTTCAGGCCCCTTGTCAGAAACTCACGACCTACCAAAGAGGTCGTTTTCCCTCATAGACCGAGGCCCCTGTCGTGTATCTCAGTTCTCAGAGAAAGAATTCACGGCTTGCAGATAACTGTATATCGAGTGAATGGACATAAAAAGGGGGCCAGACTTTCATGGGGAGGGAGCCTGGCCCCTGGAGGAGGAGGAAACGATGAAAGGGTTACTCTGAGTTAATCGTCAAATCTTGTGTATCAACCAGGTCGCCGTTGATCAGAATACGAACCGTCCACTGGCCTTCCTTCAGACTGCTGTGTACATCTAAGGACGCGGTATAAGTGAAAAAGATTCCGGGATCGAGTTCCGAGGGAGTCACAAAACTCGCCGAGCTCGTGGTGTGGGACTCCCCATCCGGATCGATCCACTCACAGGAAAACGTATATATCTCATCCGGCGTCAGGTCATACCACCGGGAGACCATGAAAACCCGATCGTCTATTCCCTTGGTAAAATCCGAACGCACTTCCACCGGCGTGTCTGTGACGGACCGGGTGTCTTTTTGTGAAAAGAACTCATCGCCCAATCTCTCAAGAATACGGGCAGATGGTTGGGTGGAAGCAACAGCACCAGACAGGGCGATCTCATGATGATTCAGACTTGCGGCAACTCCGACGTTGGCACTGATCAAAAGTCCAAGACCGATGAACGTGACCATAACTGCCTTCATGATTTTTCCTCCTCCATGTCTCTCTGTTTTTCCCATTGCCTTCATGGCCCACTGAAAGAGCGAATTTCGTGCCAGAAGATTCAGAGTACTTTTTATCAAATGATAACAGATACTTAGATAATATTGGATCTAATTGAAGGAGAGAAGGCGGGTTAAAGTGACCCACCCAGACTGAGAATAAAACCGGAGGAGGTCTAAGAATCCCAAAAAACCCATCTTGTTTCAAAATGTTAGCGCTGAACCAAAATGAACCAGATCCCATGGGTCATTGTGGACCAGTAAAAAGGCATCTCGGTTGTTCGTCGAGGCAATCACCCAAAAAACAGTTTTTCAGAGCAGTCCAACCTTTAGCGGGAGAATCTTGACGTCCCCTGGGGCGAAGCCGAGGATTTATCGCAGAATCTTTGGGAAAGACGAAAATCGGGCTGGCACCCTTCGAAATCAGATGATCACCCTGATCTCACCAAATATGTATTCCTTTGCTTTTTTTGAGCCCCCCCTCTAGAAAAACTGCTTCCACCGAACCCATGTCCCCTTACTCTTAATCACACATGCCGGGTTTTGGAAACAAAAGGCCCCTGGACGTTCAGCAGTGACGATCTTTTTGACGACCAGGGGCCGGTCCCATAAACTCACTTTTTCTTTTTCAAGGGCAGCAACCCTGGAAGTTGCTCCAAAAGCCCTTCTTCCGGTTTCTTACTCTCGGGTACCCCCTCCGTGGTTTTTGGAGTCTCTTTCGCAGTGCCTTCACTCTCTTGCTTTTCCCCAACAATACCTTCTAAGAGTTTTGATGCTTCCGTTCCTTCCAGCAGTTTTGATGCTTCCTTCTTCAAGGTCTCCTCTTTAACGAGTCCGCCAAGGTCTGGCCGGAACTTGGGTTCTGAAAAAGTTCCAGAGATCACGACTGGCACCATCAAACCAGCTCTCAGCTGCGTGTCGGCCTGACCCTGCAGCGTTGACACAAATTTCGGCTCTACCCTGTAGTCGAGGGATTCCCTCGGTAGATCCACCTTACCTTTTGCCGTAACTCTCAAAAGGGGCGAGGCTAAATAGGTCATCGGGTTGTCAACAAGACCATTCTTGATTGTAAAATTGCCCTTTAGCTCTGAGAATTCCGTCTTCGGTTTTTGCTCCTCAGCAGCCCCAAAGGCCGCCTTCACGTTTCGAACCATCTGGGCAATGTCGAATCCCACGATAGCACCATCAGTAAACGCAAAATCACCAGACCCGTTGAGCGTCCTTTTGATTTCTTCTGCCTCGGTTCCCACCGCCGAGATGTCAGCCTTAAAATTCGTAAGCCCTTCAAGCCTATCCGTGTATCCGAGATCCTTCAAAAGAGGGGCTGCTTGAACATTCTCCAGACGCTGAGCGGTTTGGAATCTGGGTGTGTCCTTCTGGACGTTGAGTACAAGATTACCCGAAAGGGCGCCCTCATAGAGGCTCATCGAAAAGGGATCTACCCGAACAATGCCGTTTTTCGCCTTGACTGTCATTTTGACATCCGACACGGTCGCCCCACGCGCTTTCAGACGTCCGACTCGGACCGTCCCATCCATGACAAGCTTCCGTAAGGGCGTGTAGTCCGGTTTCTTTGCCGGCTCTTTCTTCTCAACCCTCTTGGCCTTCTTTTCTTTGGCTTCAGAAGGCGGCGGCATGTATCGGTCGAGGTCGATACGGTCGAGGTCGAGGTTAAAAGAGACGACCGGTTTCTCAAACTGTTTCGCAGCGAGATTGAAGGTTAAGGTCGAATCATCAAGGGTGAGAAATCCATCCCTCAGCTCGACAGCCCGGGCCGTTCCCAAGACCTTGGTCTTAAGGGACATCTTCGTGAGGGCGTCAGGGTCTGTGGTTTTTTTGGAAAGGTCAACCCCGATGGTTTGTGCCAACTTCCGAGGGGAAAAGGGCTGGACCTCCATCTCCATATTGAATTGAGGCTCTCGGGTTAAGTCGGCGAGAGACCCCTGAAGCTTGGCCGCTAGAGTGTCCAGGGCCTTCACATTGACAAGAACGGGTACCTTCCCCTCTCCTATCGGTTTGCCGAGTGGCCCCACTTCTCCCCTTATCTCCATGGGCTGTCCATCGAGATTCGCCGACAGTTCGATACCAATGGGTCGATCCGGGGAAATCGAGTCAAGAATAAGGTTAATATCCTTGAGACGCTGCTCGGTTCCCTTCTGATGATCAATCCAAATAAGCTCGCCCGAGGTAATCGCAAACTCTCCAACAGTAAAGCCGGAAATGGGGAGAGGAGACTCCCTCTCTGGCGCTGGCTTCTTTTCGGCCTTCTTCGGTTCTTTTGGCGCAGTAAGATCCTCCCAGTTTCCGCGACCGGCTTTGCTTTTCTCAAGAGCGATCCGTGGCCCCTTGAGAATAAACCGCTTCACCTGGAAGTCCCTGGAAATAAGGGGAAGGAGCCTGACCCTGACCTCAAAATGCTCCACCGAAACAAAGTCCTTTTCCTTGAATCCCTTTGCATTACCGAGGTGCAGATCCGACAGTGACACGCCGGCCCAAGGGAAGAGGGTAAGGTCGATCTCCCCACCAATCGAAAAGGGCCTTCCCGTGGATTCGGTCACCATACTTTCGATTCTGGGTTTGTAATCGTTGATGTCTACAAAGCGCGGTATGATTAAGAGCAGGGCAATCACCACAATAATCAAGGCCGCGACAACAATTCCTATCCATTTCAATAACTTAGCCATATTTGGGTCCCCCCTTACTATGAATAAGAATCTTTCTTACTTTAAAGCTTAGTGTCCGGCTACAACCATTGTCAAGGGCAATTCAGAATTTGATTTCTACCCCATCCGATCGGCATGGGCGCCGCTCAGGGAGACGGTGTTGCCGCGCAATTCAGCCTCACAGCAAACCGAAGAGGAGTAGCCCTGGTCGGCATTTTCCTCAACGCCTAAACACACTCAAGACTTCCCCCCTACTCCTTGCGCCATCGAGTCCATTCGGTCGGCCTTGCCCGGCATGGTTTCGCAGATTCTATTCAGGCTAGCAGCGTTTGAATCTTCCCATTCTCCCCTGGTAGAATGTAGCTATGAGTCGAATGCTTTGGAGACAGAAACAAAACGTCGCGAGGAAACCAATGCATGATCTCTCATCCGTCCTTGAAAGATTGAGAGTCAGTCGACGACATTTTACCTACTGGATTGGGGCTGCCGCTGGAATCGCACTCCTTGGCGGGTCACACAGGATCGCCTTCGCCTACCGCAGAGTGAGATCCTTTCTGATTCGGTCAGTCGAGGGAACGCAGCGCTTTGACCCAGAGACCTGGCAGCTAAAGGTTGATGGTTTGGTTGAAAAGGAAAAGGTACTCACCTATCAGGAGATCCTAGACCTGCCCACCATGTCTCAAATAAAGGATTTCAGGTGTGTTGAGGGCTGGGGTCTTGATAATCAAAAATGGGAAGGATTCCACCTAAGGATCATTTTCGACCGGCTAAGGCCAAAGACCGACGCGAGATACGTTACGTTCTATGCCATGGGCGGAAAATATAGTGATAGCCTCACGATACAGGAGGCGCTCGAACCCGAAACCATGCTTGCCTACAAGTTGAATGACAAATTACTTCGTCCTGCACAGGGACGACCCCTGCGCCTTGTTGTCCCGAGGATGTATGGATATAAGAGTGTGAAGTGGGTCGAACGAATGACGCTGACAGAAGAGCGACACATTGGATACTGGGAACGGCGCGGCTACCCAGTTGATGCCTCTATTTCGGGGTAAACGCTACGGCGGGCCCTTTCCTTCATATCCAGGTGCTGACTGGCGAGCAATATGCATCCCTTTGCCGTGGTCAACGCGCATCAGGAGAAGACCTCCAGCGACAAAAAAGACGATCAGAGAAATGATGCTCAGACGACTGGAACCGGTCAGCTGGCCGACAACGCCGAAAAGGAGCGGCCCGAGAATTCCCGCAAATTTTGAACTCACATTGTAGAATCCAAAGAACTCCGCTGTCCTGAATCGGGGAATGATACTACCGAATAGGGACCGGCTGAGTGCCTGAGTTCCCCCCTGGACCATTCCCACCAGAATGGCAAGAATCCAGAAATGGAGGCCAGTTTTCAGGAAATACCCACCGATGGCGATTCCAGTGTACACGACCAGACCGACAAGAATCGAATTTTTCGTCCCCAGACGCTTCGCCAGGTGTCCATAAAGAACCGTAAAAGGAATTCCGACAAACTGAACGGCCAGAATCGCACCGATCAATGTCGACTGTCCGATGCCGACCTCAGCACCAAAGATGACAGCCATGACGATGATCGTGCTGACCCCGTCGTTGTAAAGCCAGAAGGCGATGAGGAATTTGAAGGCCTCTCGGAACTTTTTCACTTCTCTGAAGGTGGATCTGAGTCTTTGGAAACCGGCCTGCACCGGATTTCGACTCTCACCCTCAATCCTTCGTGCAGGAGGTTCTCCCACGTTTTTGAAAAGGGGAATTGAGAACAGAGCCCACCAGACACCAACCGACAAGAACGATAGGCGAGCAGCCCATTCTTTGTTTGGAATTTCGAAAAGAATGGCAACAAGATTCAGAGCGAGAAGGAGGCCTCCCCCAAGATAGCCAACAGCGTAGCCATACGCCGAGACTTGATCGATTCGGTCCTCCCCCGCCACATGGGGAAGGAGGGCATCATAGAAGATATTGCCTCCAGCAAAGCCGATCCGTCCCACGATGTAGAAGATGGAAGCCATCAACCAGTCGCCCGTACTGACCAGAACCAGGAGTCCAGTAGAAAGAATTCCGAAAGACGCGAACACACCCAGGTATTTTTTCCGCGCCCGACCGTGGTCGGCCATGGCACCGAGAATAGGTGCAAGAACGGCGATGATGAACATGGCAATCGTGTTTGTGTACCCCCAGTAACTACTGGCGGTGGTCTTATCGAGGCTGGCCCCAGCGACCAAGCTATAATATGCAGGGAGAACGGCCGCCATAATCGTAGTCGCAAAAGCCGAATTGGCCCAGTCATACATGCACCAGCTTCGAACGGCTCGCTTATTGTCCCCATTCATCAGGTCTCGCCCCTTTTGGATAGCATCTGTCTGTTTTTTCCTCTCTATATCACAGCTGACGCGAATTCCCAAGAACCTTCTTCACAGCCCGCGTGAGCACCTAGAATTCTCATCGACCCCGGAGACAATGAGAGCACCTTACCATAACTCCATCCTCTCATTTAGATGGGATACCCCGGAAACAACAACATGCTGAAAACACAGCGGGGGCACAGGGAGAAGCAAATTGAACAGCAACTGGGGAATGTCGTGCTGGTCAGGTGCCTATTATCAGGTATGAGGCAGAGGAATACCGGAGGGATCTCCGTCTATGAGCGGATAAAGAAGCGCTGAAGGACCGTTTCGCCTGGATGGACAACAACGAAATTGCCATCGGCTTTTGACAGGTCGGTGGTAACGCTCAGGAGTTGACGAATATATTCATCGGATCCAGAGAGTTCTTCGTATCGAAAGTTCCACCGTTCGCAAAACCGGGCGACCTCGTAGGCCTGAGGACGATACCTCTTGAGGTCGGCGTCATTATGAGCCACGAAACAGAGCCGTTCGTAGTTCTTGTATTGCGCATCCATTAACCAGTCAGCCTCTTTTTCGCCATACTCTTCCACCAACCTCTCATATTCTTTCAGGGGATGGCTCCCACACTCGATCCATCCCTTGCTGAGGTAAAACGTCCCGGGAACGGACTGAAACTCCCTTATGTAAGCCTCATATGATCCCAGAAGCAGTGCTATGCAATCATCGGTTCGGGGTATCAGCAAGGTATGAGGGCCGGCCTCAATACCATCCAAACCGTTGCCGCACAATCCGTAACCCAAAACCACGAGGCTTGGCTCCTTGATTTGGTCTAATTCAGCCTGTAAGACGTGTGTCATCTTTTTTGGCACCCTGTGAAGTCCGTAGTCCATGTATTGAGTCTTGACATGGAGATCCTTGGATACCAGCGGTTCAAACATATCCTGGAGTACGCGGCAGGCGATAACGACTATGGGCAATCTTTTTTCTGGGGTCATTCCAGTCTCCTACACCTAGCGCGGATTATTCACGAAGCCCGATTTGGGCGCTGGCAAGGCCAGCAGGGGTGACGACGTACTCGTGTACTTCGAGCCCCGATAACGCAGCCAGCGGGCAAAGCAGGCGAGCCCAAAGGGTGAGAGATTTCGTCACCANNGCTAGCGCAGTCCCATTCAAGCTAGCAAATCACTGGTAAAACTGTCAAGATGCGCCGCCAATTCGGATTCAGCAACCGTCACGGAACGTGGAGGCCCCCCCAGGAATTCAGAGGTCAACCAGTCGGTGAGCACTTTCCTCGACTCTGTGGCGTCGGTTATCGTCAGGCGACGTGAGTGAGAGCGAAGGGATAAGAGGCTTTTTATGGAGATCGAGGCTTTTCAACAAAATCCGAATCATACGGGGAAGCTATTCAAGAAAGAGGCATATCTCCTTAGTGAATCAAGGGGTAGTCATCCCTGTCTTGCCTGATCCTTCTTTTCTTGATCATCACCTTGATGAATGCCAGGACCGTTACAAGCGCGGCAAGAAAGAAGAGAATCACATAAAGGTTGGCCGTCAAATAGATAATCCAGGTAGGCCACTTTTGAAGATGATGATGCCATCTTTTCTCCAGGTCATATAAGGAGATTGAAAGACTTTTGTCGATTGCAACGTCTATCGTATCCCCCTCTTTCAGATGTTCGAGGATATTTGTAATTCCCTTCGTGCCAAACTCGCTGCCGATAAACTCCACAAGGCTTCTGCTCTCCTCGTAAGCGAGCAAGAGGGATCGTCTGTCAGTGGGGAAACCCTCCTCCAATTCCTCGAGCCTCAGGTAGGTCCCCGATAAAACTGCTTCCCTGAGAATAGATCGCTGCCCATCCATCATGATCTCAGCTATGCCGTCACTCAACCATTGAGAAACCCCCTCGTCGAGCCATTTCGGAAGGTTGCCACCCCTGATCTGATCGTGAAGTAGGAGATGAGACAGTTCGTGCTTCAGGATTGTTCTCAGAGAGAAAGGTCGCCTGGTCACGCTTGAATAGTCAATGACGATGAGCTTTTTTTCAGGAATAGCAAAGGCAACGGTGAGATCACTCCCCGCCATGTGTTCGAACACCTCTCTCTCGTTTACGAGCACGATGGTTGGCCTGAAACTCACCGGCCATGTGAGGGCTCCCTCCAGCTCAGTCCTCACGAGACCGTAGACTTCCAACAGTTCTTCCGCCGCACGGCCGAAGGTCTTCTCAAAAACAACAACAACGTGTTCTGTCTGAACAATATTTCTCTCTTGGGCAATTGCAGGCTGGAAAAGCACCATCAAGAAGACAAACACGCAGAAAACCATCTTTCTGTCATTCATGAGTAGCCACCCCTGGTGGTCGTCCGAAGTTTGTCACTAGAGAGAGGACTACCATATTTCCACGTTCCCCATGTCGGATCGATCGAGCCCTTTTTCGGTGAACGAAAATTGTATGACCACTGGTACTCAATTCGGTCAGCCGTCCACACTTGATAACAAAACGGCATGATCAGGATGCGACCTGGTTCCGGTAACGGGCGAAACTAGAAATCGCGTAAATGGTTATTGCCATCCAAACAAGGCCAAAGGAGATTCCATGAGTTTGGGTGAATGGCTCTTTATACAGGAAGACGCCGACAAGTAGCATCCCAGTTGGAGAGATGTACTGGAGAAAGCCAACGGTCGAGTATTGGATTCTCCGTGCCCCATAAGCAAACAGGAGTAATGGACCCGCGGTGACCACGCCTGTCCCAGCCATCAAGAGATTCGTCCACAATCCGCTGGAGCCGAAGGCAACTGCCCCTCGAAGACCCAGAACAAGGAGATAGACCGAAGCAATCGGCGTGAGAACCCCCGTCTCACATAGGAGGCCGACCATTGATTCGGCTTTCGCGGTCTTCCGCAGCAGGCCGTAGATTCCGAATGTGAATGCCAGAACCAAGGCGATCCACGGTATTCGACCGTACTGCATGGTCATGAAAAGAACGCCAATAAATGCCAACAGCAAAGCGATTGTCTGCCACACGTTGAGACGTTCCCGCAGAAAAACGATACCCAAAAGGACAATGAACAGGGGGTTGATGAAGTATCCGAGGCTCGCCTCAACAATCTGGTTTGTATTGACGGCATAGATATAGGTTAACCAGTTCGCTCCAATCAGAAAGGATGTGACGAGAAAAATTCGCCCATCAGGAGATGATATGACCCTCTTTGCCTCCTTCCAATTCCCCTGGATCAAGAACAAGACTATCACGAAGATCAAGGACCAAACGATCCGATGGGCAAGAATCTCAACCGCGGAGACATGATTCAAGGCCTTCCAATATGTCGGGAGAATCCCCCACAGGAAAAAGGCGGCGATGGTCGTAATCGTGCCCTTGGCTGTCCTTTCCATCATCCTCTCCGCGAATGTCCGGGTCACATGTTGTTCCAAGTCAATAGGGAAAGATCTCATTTTTTCGTCAAGAAAGTCTAGGCAAAACCGACGGGACTGGGCATCCCTACTCCAAACCTCGGTGAATACCACCATTTGGGATCTCAGATCATCCCTTCGTCAAAACTGGATTTCAATCCATGTCGAGTTGAACGGCCCAATGCTCTGCCGAGCATTTATCCGATGAAAAAGATGACATCCTACCTGAGACACAGGCGGCCACTCCCGTCCTTTCGATACGCTTTTGCCCTATCCCAGAGGTTCAGCAACCCCCTGTCACGGCTCCGCGGTCTTCCTTTCGGGGATCTCTTGAAGAAGAACGGCAGTTCTTTGCGAATAGTCGGGATTGACACTAAGAGATTCGGTGAGGCCCTCGAGTGGCCCGCGGCGTCAGCTCAGGCTGAATTCCGCTTCGGTGACCGATTTCCGATAATGGCGGGATTGTATTCACTAGATTTCTAAATTTGAGGGCCGAATTGACCGAAGATCACTTCGTGCCTCGAAACTCGCTGATTCGGTCTGTCCGGCAGTGGGGACACGTCATCGGCACCTCGCTCCCCCGGGTCAAATACCTGAGGAAAGGATCGTCTTGGTCGACCGTGAATTCCTTGCAACACGTCTTACATTGAAACGTGGCTGGCCTTCGACTGACTTTCAATGTTCTATACGCCGGTGTCCAACGTGGTAAGGAAACCTCTCGCGCAGTTTCGCCCGCTACGACAGGTTTTTCGCCGGGTACGACCGAACCAACTCCCCGTCGCGTTGAAATCATGAGTCGGCAGATTGCGTCTGTATCTTACCAACTGTCGCAGGTCCAGAGCCCGCTCATCGGCAACCCACACATCTCTCTCAGACTCGTCCAGAATGACGTGCAGCCAGCTTTTTCAGACTCACCTGCACACACCATCTCGGAAATATTGCTCTTCATACTGCAGCCATCTGCACAGCAGATAACACAGTACCCAGTTGCGGCTTTTTTCATGGTTTACCCCCTTGTGCCAAGGGTCTCTTACTAATTCTATAACACATTCGTTCAAGGCGAATACAGATACCCTATCCTATCCAGTATGATGGCTAAGCGGAGGGAACAGGCAAAACACCTCGCCGTTCTTGACAACGCTCCTGGATCTCTATTAGGGTATCTCCATTAAGGTACACTTCTTCGAGGTGGTCCACCTGCCCTTTTTAGGTCACGTTGATTGAGGTTTTCAATTGTGGATGGAGTAACCGAGAGAAAGATCAATAGAGAATTTCACATCTGTGACAAGTGTCAGTACGAAAATGGATTTCACGTCTCCTTCGAAAGTAAGGATGGCTATCACGAGATCGTGCTGATCTGCCCCAGTTGTGGCCAGCGATACAGGGTCGGATGGAAGATGACCCCTATAGAGAGTCTCTGAGGTCGGGCGGGGCGTGTTCTGTAAAGAGTCTCTCTTCGCAGAGGAGAGGTGTTTCTCCCGAACCGAACACCCCCTCACCTGCCGGCTGCCTCTTTTCTAGGATCCCTCTGAAAGACCGTCCACCCTCTCAATTCTGAATAGAAGCCGTCCCTCCTTCGACCGCCTCCCCGATGTTTATCCTCCCGAGAACAGTGTGAGGGATCTCCCGCGTATCTGGAATTCATCTCATGGATCCCCTTGTTATCGGAACATCGTGTCTCAGATGGAAATCTGTCATCATTTCACCAGTTCGGAAATTACGTTTCTGTAATCAGAAATTTCATAGTTGAAAAATCACGATTCGGATATAGGGGGTGATTCCCTTTTAGGGGCCCTGACTTTTCCTCATAATTGGTTAATACTACAGCCCCTTCAGAACGACCGCTCTTTTATTCAATTACGGCACCCTTATTGCTCTTAGCTCAGTCGAGACTAGAGAATAAGACAAGAGAAAGTAACTCACAGAATTGCGTGCCAGGGAGAACCCTTTTGTTCACTCCCAATTCCGAGAAGGGTTAGCCGTGGGCATATCGATTTCTGTCACGCCGACGAATACTTCAGGTCACTAGATGCTGAGGCGACGTACTCCGGATGACCGATAAAAACCACTCAGAGTCATCCGATTCTTCGCACCACACGGTGTCGGAGACGAATGAAGACATTGAGCGAAACTAGAAAGGAGGAGGAAGTAAGATGAAGCCAAAACTCTGGATTGCACTAATCACTTTGGCCCTGGCCCTGGTTCGACCGGACGGGTTCGCCTTCGCCCCAGATAACGGCTCGACCCGACAAACACTGCGCGGTCTCGATGGGGTCAGGGTGGTGGTGGCTCCCTTGAAGTGGGTGATAGAAAAGAACGGGCTAACCTTGGACCAGCTTCAAAAGGATACAGAGTTGAAACTTCGGTTGGCAGGAATCAGGGTCGTCTCCTCAGAGGAGTCTGCCGTGATGCCCGGAAAACCACTTCTCTACGTGAACGCAAAGGTTCTAAAGTATGGATCTCTCGACAGGTACATCTTCAACATCAAGCTCGAGCTGTCCCAGGGCGTGTCTCTTGTCAGATCACCGGGCGTCGAGACATCTGCAACGACCTGGTCGACTTCTGTGACGGGGACGTCTCATAAGCTATCCACCATCCGAGATCAGGTCAAAGAACTGGTGGACACCTTTATCAATGCGTACTTGTCGGTAAATCAGGAATAGCACTCCCTTTGCCGGCCAACCGTCTTCTCACCCGTGCCGGACTTTAGAAAACAGAAACTTGAGAAGACCAAACGTTGGATTTGTGTCTGAACCGCACCCAACGAATCTTAGGCGTGGACGTGACCATTCCGGGAGTGATCCATGTCTTGAACATTTCTATTCAGAAAGGACGGAGGATCGTGAATATCAAAGGGGTGTTCCGATTCTGTTTTGTCTCATTTTTGGCGATTTCTCTGTTCACCGTGCTGTCAATCCTATCTTTCGACCTCGCTTTGGGGGCTTCACCGTCATCAGAGGAAATCTCTACTCCCTAGCAGGATTTCGAGATTACTCGTGATCGGGCCACCGGGGCGGTCCGATTCCTTCGCAGCCGTCGCGGTCTCGACATCGGAGCGGATCGTCAGTCATTGACCGTGAGCCCTTCTGGTGCCGTATCGAACTTCCTCGCTCGATACGAGGATTTGTTGGGAATGCCCAATGCCCAGCGTGAGCTGGTCTTTCAGGAAAGAAAGGTGGACAAAATCGGTATGATCCACGTCAACCTCCAGCAGTTCCACCAAGGGGTTCTCGTTCATGGCGCGGAGGTGATCGTCCACTATGACCCTGACGGTACAACGGTCCGCGTCGTCAATGGCCGATTTATTCCTAACCTGGATATTCCTCCTCAGCCCACCATTGACAGCGATGCTGCCATAACCGCAGTGAGAGCCGTTCAGCCAGGGAGGGGGACTCTGGGAAGAACCAGTCCTGCGGATCTATAGCGGGCACATCGATCCTGCTGTCGCAGGTGACCATCTGGCATGGTTGGTTCGTATTTTTGATGAGGATGAGCCTTCACGGAATCTTTATGTCGTCGATGCTCAGACCGGTGCGATTCTGACCAGCTACAATGAGCTGGATACCGTCCGGGACCGACAGATCCATGATGCGAATCACGACACCCGCCTTCCCGGCACCCTGAGGCGTTCTGAAGGGAGATCCCCCACGGGTGATCGAGATACGGATGACGCCTACGACTTCTTGGGGGACACGTACGACTACTTTTTCAACAATTTCGGCCGTGACAGTTACGACGAACGTGGAGCTCAGATGCGGGCCACAGTTCACTACGACACGAACTATCGAAATGCCTTCTGGAATGGTCAGCAAATGGTCTTTGGAGACGGTTTCACGGTCGACGACGTGACGGCCCATGAATTGACTCATGCGGTCACAGAGTGCTCGGCGGGGTTGATTTATAGATTTGAATCCAGCGCTCTCAATGAATCTTTCTCAGACATTTTCGGGGAGACCGTCGATCTGATCAATGGCGAGGGGACGGATACGGGTGATGTCGACTGGTTGCTCGGAGAAGACCTCCCTATAGGGGAAATTCGGGATATGGCCGATCCAACGAGGTTCGGACATCCCGATATGAGCTCCAAATTCCTGTGTACGCGGAGTGACAATGGCGGTGTCCACATAAACAGCGCAATTCCAAACAAGGCCGCTTATTTGATGACGGTAGGCGCTACGTTCAACGGTCGAGACATCCGTGGCATTGGGCTCGATAAAATGGGTCAGGTTCATTATCGCGCGTTGACCACGTACCTGACGCCATCGTCTTCTTTTGTCGATGATTATAACGCGTTGAACCAGGCCTGCCAGGATCTGATTATTCCAGGTGTAACCACTCCCGACGATTGCGACCAGGTCAAAGAGGCCCTGTTGGCGGTCGAAATGGACATAGCCCCGGTCTGCGGCGGAGATGATGGGTGGGAAACAGCCTATGTCGATCTTTTTGAGTCTCAGTCTGATCTCGACATCTTGCGTGAATACCGCGATGAGTTTCTCATGAAAACGAGAAAGGGAAGGCTATACACGAGATTGCTCTACAAGTATTCTGAAGAGGCCCTGGAGGTGCTTCTCGCCAATCCAGAGTTGATGCCTGAAGCGGCACACCTGATCACCGAAAACCCAGAGGCAGTGTCAGACGTCTTGGCTGGTCATGAGGGAGTGATCCATAATTCACGCGAGATTTCCTCTTTCCTAAAGGCCTTTACACAGAGGTCCCCTCGAGCCCTGAGATTCTGGACAAACATAATCAGATGGGAGATACGTATGGAACGACGGTGGGGGAGACCGTTCTTAGGTTTCATGTTGGAATAAGGCTCAGGGGGTCCCACAGTCCTCAAAGGAAACGGTTGGCAGGGTCAGGGATAGCCCTGCCGTCCTTTTTCTTGACATATGGATTCTTCTGTTTCCCTCGATCGTGATTGCGACAGAATTCCCCGGCAAACCGACGGAATTAGGACTGATGGCCTCTGGCAGATAACGTCCTCAAGCCAATTCCGAGGCACACGCTTGCAGCTCGTTTTGCCTGGGTTAGCGTAGCCCTTATCGTGTGCCGCGACCAATGATAGCGCCAAGGCGCTGAGTTAGCTCTGTCGCATTCAGCGCCTTGCTCGGCCGTCCGCTATGCTGCCGTGCCGGATGAGATGTATATCATGCCTCCGTACATCTGCTCGAAGGCAGTTTCCCTAAAATATCGCTCTACTGATTCCCAGGTACGGTTATCGAAATAATCACGCGTAACCCCAAAGGATCGAGACAACCGCACAATGAGATTAAAGACCAATGAAGGTAAGTGCTCCGGCCGTTTACCATCCATAATTGCCAGTCGACCACCCGGAACGAGAGCGTGCGAGGCCGCCTTAATCACGTCATCATAATCGGCTATGTATCCAAAAACGCCAGTTGATAAGACGCCGTTTACCCCTTCTGGAAAGTTATATGCGGCGATATCTGACCGGATTAGCTCCACGTTTTTCCAGCCAGCGCGCTCAACCCGCTCCCCCGCGCACGCAAGCATTCTAGGGCTCAGATCAACCCCTATCAACCGCCCTTCCGGCCCTATTCGTTCGATAATAGGGGGGAAATTTAAGCCGGTCCCGCAGCCGAGCTCGACAACACAGTCTCCGCGTTGAAGACGTAAGAGTTTTACCGCGCGTAAACGATAGGCTTTGCGAATGCCTATGATCCCATAGAGCAGCAGAGCGAAATCGTAGTATTTCGCTGCCGAGTCATAATTAGAACGGATCTTCTGCTTTGATAACCTCATCATATACCTCCTTATCTCATTGCCGCTAAGGGGCGCTTGCAAGGCGTCTACCCCAAAACGCCACGAGATCTTGTTGCGTCCGAAGAACATTATGAAGGCATTTAATGTTCAATGGTTAGCTCCGCTAAGATTGAGTCCGAAAACACCAGCAATAATGAATCCAATGCTGACGAGCTTAAGGGCCGTAGCAGGTTCCCGAAAATAAAGAATTCCAATTGTAGCTATTAAGGCGGTACCCACACCAGACCAGGCTGCATAGCCAAAACCGATATCAACCCTTCGCAGCGCGAACGTAAATGCCACAAACGAAGCCGGGTAGAATACAAAGAGCAGAATAGACGGAACTGGGTTCGTGAAGCCTTTGGATAGCTTCATTGACGTCGTACCGGCAACCTCAAGAAGTATGGCCCAAGCAAGGTAGAACCAGTATTGCATCTCACTCCCATTTCTAAATTGGTTTGACGACGGGTACTGTATGACTCTTCACCGAGGTAGACGGATGACATGGGCAGGCATTACACCGGGGGGCTTCGTGGTTCAGTCGGGCCGCTGGCAGGTGCAGTCGAGGCACCCATGCTCGGCGCAGCTTCCACAGCTTATCTCGAGCTGTTTGCGCAGGGTTGTCCGGGCGCGGTGGAGTTTCACCCGTGTGTTGTTCTCTGTGATGCCTGCCTCCTTCGCGACTTCTGGAATACTTACGCCCTCCAAGTCAACACGCCTGAGCAGCACAGCATAGTCGTTCTTTAGGGTCGGCAACAGATCATTCACACACTGGCAAACGGCACTTTCGAAATCTGCTTTCACGGACTCCGTTTCAGTGCCCATTCCAGCCACGCGTTCCAACGCACGGCGTTCGGCATCCCGGTGGCGGTAGTAATCGATAACCGCGTTTCGCAGCAGGCGATAGAACCACGCCACGACGGTCTCGCCGTCGCGAATCGAATCCGATTTCTCCACGCCCTTGACGAAGGCAGCCTGGAGGATTTCCTCGGCGTCGGATGGATTACCCACACGACGCGTGAGGAACGAAAGGAAGCGCTGGTGATTGTCGACAAGCGTTGCGATTATAGTAGGGGTGTGGTGCCGTGCAGCGTCCATAACTCGATTCTTTCTTCCGGCAAGCATTATAGATTAGATCGACTCAGCGTTCTTTCACCACGTTCTGTTGGCATCCATTTTAAGGGATTGAGGGAAAAAAACAAGACAGGCAGATTTGGATTTAGATTGAGCAGACAGGGTTTACGGGAATAAAAGACTCTTGTGAAATATTGACATTTCCCCCAATACCCCACTCTTGACATTCGGATTAGCTTGGGCAGGTCGGTCTGACTTAGGGAAGAAATCATGCTGACCGATCCACTGTGGGAACGCCTCTCCCGTCATTTCTTTGGCTGGTGAAAACAGAACACCAAACGCATCTCATCCAGCCTACCGGAATACAGAAGACACTTTCCCAATACAGGGTCGGAACCCGATCACGTTACTCACGGCCCCTCTTCCGGTATACGACTCTAATGCTCTCTTCCTTTGTTGTCCTAGGGAGTAATAACTAAGTAGCAGAAGAGCGGGGTGACTCACCCCGCTCCGCCGCTAATCTTAGGCTGTTGGTCGAAGGGATTAATATTTTCCTCTGGCTGGTTTGTGACAGCCTCCGCATGCACCAAGTAGGTTACGTGTTTGGGTTTCAACCCCGGATCTGTCACCCGCATCCGCAAACTTCATGAGCTCTTCAGCCTGCACTCTCAGGTTCGCAAAGGCTGCCACGACATCAGGTATTTCTGCCTTATAGAAGTATTCAGATCCTGCTACAGGATAGACCTCGTCATACTCCTCCTTATAGACAAGTGGCAGGAAAGTGGCCAGTGCGGCTATACTTCCAGCATTAGCCGCAACATCTTTTATGTTTCCAGCCTTGATTTTTGCACGAATTTCGCCAACATTAGACCCTATGACTTGCATCGCGAATTTACGTGCCGCTACTACCTCCTCCGGTGAACTGGTGCTTGGCTTCAATACTCCTTGCGCGTAAATCGTACCAGTTGCCACGCCGAGTAGAACGATCAAACTCAATATCGTCGAACGTCTTTTTTTCCTATCTTCTCCTCCAATCGATTTTGTTGATTGTTGACCTGAACCCGAAAATCCGATTCACCACGCTGGAACTCCCCGAATACAGCGTGAAAAACCGGCCCGTCAAGGCCAGTTTCGGCGGATGCTCACCATGTAGCCTTCTTTGAGTGACTCAGAAAAGCTCGCTCGTCATATGCCAGCGATCGTCGTCGGAAAGGAGACAGATAGCCTCCCCTTCTTACCCTTTTTCTTTCGAATCTCTTCATGGAACCTTTCACCTCCTTTCTGTCTTATTTAAGACAATCTTTCGGTGAAATTATTCCAAAAAAAAAGATTTGAGATAAGAACCCCCATTCTTTTGTCCCATTGACACAACGCATAAGTCGCCGTGATGAAAAACCCTGTCCAATGCCAGACCTGAGATGGCGGATCGGTCTAACAGTCTCCTGAATCCTTCTCTCTGGCCAAGGAAAAGAGGGATGATTTTGGCTTACTTCTCTCTGCCAATCTGTTCAGTCCAAGATGAAATCTGGAGTCAGTGATTGGTACAGACGCTACTGATTTACGCCTGAAATCTCATATAG
>JABAOH010062763.1_pt2 | contig 65860 bp, 75 predicted proteins | sample 7062181 | NCBI WGS metagenome assembly JABAOH01 (sample SAMN14538630, study PRJNA623070) | marine sediment metagenome | biome: marine biome [ENVO:00000428]; feature: marine pelagic biome [ENVO:01000023]; material: deep marine sediment [ENVO:00002113]; isolation source: pool of 5 deep marine... | reverse complement strand
CGTGGCCTCCACCATCACGTCCTCACGCCGGTATCACGTCGAGAGACACGCTGAACCAGACCTGTGGGTGGAGTTTGACGTGCACCTCGTGGACGCCGATTGTCCTGATCGGCGCCTCCAGGTGCACGCTCTTGCGGTCCACCTCGACGCCGGTGAACTTCTTGATGCCCTCCACGATGTCGACCGGTCCGATCGAGCCGAACAGCCTGCCCTCATCGCCGGCCTGAGCGGCGAGCACCACCCGGGAGCCGGAGAGCGCCCGGGCGATGGCCTCCGCCTCCTCACGGGCCCGCAGCTCTGATTGCTCCCGTGCCTTGCGGCCGGCTTCGGCCTGGCGCAGTGCGCCGCTGGTCGCCTTCACCGCTTTCTGCTGGGGGAGCAGAAAGTTACGTCCGTACCCGTCGGCGACGTCGACGACGTCGCCGCGCAGGCCCAACCCGGTCACGTCCTCGGTGAGGATGACCTTCATCATCGGCTCGTGTAGGGAAGCAACGCCATCTCGCGGGCGCTCTTGATGGCGACCGCCACCTGACGCTGATGGCGGGGGCAATTGCCGGTGACGCGCCGGGCCCTGATCTTGGCCCGGTCCGACATGTACTTCCGCAGCAGCGCTACGTCCTTGTAGTCGATGTAGTCCACCTTCTCCTTGCAGAAGGAACAGACCCGCTTCTTCATTCGCCGACCGGGGGCGGCTTCGAAGCGCCGCCGACGCCGTGGTCTGGTTCTCGCCATGTCGCGTTCCTCCTAGAAGGGTGCTTCGTCGGGCCCGTAGTCGTCGCGGGCAACCGGCGCCGCCGGCACCTGTGACATCTCCGGCGCGCCGGTGCGCGCGGTCTTGGTGACGGTCGCCGTCGCCCAGCGCAGGCTCGGCCCGATGTCGTCGACCTGGATCTCCACCACGGAACGCTTGTCCCCGTCGGGGGTCTCCCAGCTCCGCTGCTCCAAACGCCCGGTGACGATCACCCGGGATCCCTTCTGCAGCGTCTCGGCGACGTTCTCCGCCAGCTCCCGCCAGCAGGTGGCGGTGAAGAAGCTGGTGGACTCCTGCCACTCGTCGCTCTGATCTCTCCAGCGGCGGTTCACCGCCACCCGGAGCTTCGCCAGGGCCATGCCGGAGGGGGTGAACCGGAGCTCGGGGTCCTCCACCAGGTTGCCGATGATGGTGAGGTTGTTGTTTGCCATGTTCAGCTCTCCTTGGACCTGGACGGGGTCTCGCCCTCTACAGTGCCAGCCGGGTGTGACAGGTCCCGGGCCGGCCGGGGCGATTCCGGGGGCCGGACGATCTTGTGACGCACCACCGCGTCGGCCAGGGACAGCACACGGTCCAGGTCGGCGACGGCTTCCGGCTCCGCCGCGAAGGTCAGCACCGAGTAGTAGCCCTCGTGCAGATGGTCGATCTCGTAGGCGAAGCGGCGCTTGCCCCACAGATCCGTGTCGGCCAGCACCGCTCCTCGCTTGGTGAGGAAGTCCTCCACTTCCTTCACGTGGGCTCTGAAATCGGCCTCGGCGAGCTCGGGACGATGGATCGTCATCAGCTCGTAATTGCGCGCGGTCACGTTCACCTCCTTCGGACGTCCGCTCCCGGCGGACGGCCCCGTCCTTCGACGGAGCAGGCACGGCGTAGCCTCTCCGGGCCACGCAGGGGAAGTCGGGAGCGAGTGTAATCGGGCCGGCTCCCACTGCGAAGCTCGACACCTGCAAAGATTTCCCGACTCAATCAGCCGTCGAGCCGGATCTTCGTGCCCGCCGCGAGCCCTCGTAGCTTCCCCGCCGGAGCCTCGAGAGCCCAGCGGTAGGAGGTGTCCGGCCCATAGGTCGGACACGGCTCCGCGGCGCAGGGCTCCATCGTCAGCACCGCCACCAGGGTGCGGTCGGCGGAGAAGAAGGCGATGTCCAGGGGAAGCAGCGTGTTCTTCATCCAAAACCGGGCGCTGGTCTCAGCAGGGAAAGCGAAGAGCATCCCGTCGAGCTCTCCCAGGTCGGCGACTCCCATCAACCCTCGGGCCCGCAGCTCGGCGGTCTCCGCCACCGCCACCAGCCACGGCGCCTCGCCCACCGTGATCGTGGCGGTCGGGAACCCGGCGACGTCGCCGGTGTCCGGAGCCGGCGACGCAACCGATGTGGTGGTTCCCGGCCGGGTAGTGGACGGGACGCTCGGCACCGGTCGCAACGGTCCAGAGGATCCAGCAGGCGTGGCGGGTGCCGTCCCCCCGCCGCAGGCCACGACTACCAGGAGAGCGGCCAGCCCACGTCGAAGCTGGATGGGTCCTCCTCGAACAGCGCCGCCGCCGCCTCCTCGCCCATGTGGTACGACTCGTCGTCGCTGGGGAACTCGCCCGATTGAACGTCGGCGACGAAGCGGCGCAGCGCCGCCACTGCCTCCGTCCTGAGATCGGCGTAGCGGCGCACGAATTTGGGCAACCGCCCGTCGTGCAGACCCAGCGCGTCGTGGAACACCAGTACCTGTCCGTCGGTGTGCAGTCCGGCGCCGATGCCGATGGTGGGCACCGAGACTTCCTTGGTGATGAGTTGTCCCAGCACGTCGGGGACACCCTCCACGACGATGGAGAACACACCTGCCTCGGTCAGCAGGGCGGCATCGGCCAACATCTCACGAGCCGCAGCCACCGCCTTGCCCTGCACCTTGTAGCCCCCCATGGCGTGCACCGACTGCGGAGTGAGACCGAGGTGTCCCATCACGGGGATCTCGGCATCGAGAATCGCCTCGATCACGGGGAGGCGCTTGCGTCCGCCTTCTAGCTTGACCGCTTCGGCGCCGCCTTCGCGAATGAGCCGTCCCGCATTGTGCACCGCCTCCCCCACCGACACGTGGTAGCTCATCCACGGGAGGTCGGCCACCACCAGTGCCCGGGGCTTGGTGCGGGACACCGCCGCGGTGTGGTGCACCATCATGTCGACGGTGATCGCCAAGGTGTCCTCATAGCCGAGCACTGCGTTGGCGACCGAGTCGCCCACCAGAATCATGTCGACGCCGGCCTCGTCGGCGATGCCGGCGGTGGGCGCGTCGTAGGCGGTCATCATGGTGAGCTTCTGCTCGCCCTTGCGCGCCCGTACGGCGGGTACGGTGACCTTGCCCTCCATGGTCGCTCCTCTCTCCCCACCCCGTCGGGTTGGGGGACGTGGCGTCCTACGCGGCGATACGCCTTCCCGGACCTCGGCCGCCCTGGTGGGTCGCCCGTGCCCGCGGCGTGGCCCCAGGCTACCCGCTACGAGTTGGTAGCGCCGCGGCCGCCTGACCCCGGTAGCCTCCCCACGTGGCGGGCAAGGACGTCTCCATGACTCCCGAGGAGGTGGCCGCCTTCCTGGGGCAGGGCCGCCGGTTGCACGTCGCCACCATCGGTCCGGACGCGAGTCCCCACCTCACCACGCTGTGGTACGTCAGGGAGGGCGGCAAGGTGGCCCAGAACGCCGTGGCGCCGGTGGAGCCGGAGCGGACGGTCTGCTGGGACCACGGCAACCTGGGTGGGGCATATTGACCGCGGAGTCGGCGCTGATCATCCCGATCGCTGCCGTGGAGCCGGTGGTGGCCGGACTGCGTGAGCGCTTCGACCCCAGTGCCGCCCGCGGCATGCCCGCTCACATCACGGTTCTCTATCCCTTCTTGCCGCCCGGCCAAGTGGACGGAGCCGTGCTCGACGAGTTGAGGCGTCTGTTCGCCGGGGTGGCGCCGGTCCCCTTCGCCCTCGCCGCCACGGGCCGCTTCCCCGGTGTGCTCTATCTGGCGCCGCAGCCGGCGGAGCCCTTCGCCCGGTTCACCGCGGCGGTGGCCACCCGCTGGCCGGAAACGCCGCCGTACGGCGGTTCCCACGAAGATATCGTGCCGCATCTCACCGTGGCCCAGGCCGACGACCCCGAGTTGCTGGACCGCCTGGAAGCAGAGCTGGCATCGCAGCTCCCGCTGGCCGCGGTCGCCGCCGAGGTGTGGCTGTTGGAGTACCGGGAGGCAGCGTGGCGGCGCCGGGCGCGCCTGCCGTTCGAGGCGGCACCCCTCACCGAGTCGGCCGCAGACTGACCGCGCCGTCCCCCTCATAGCCGATTCCACGGAACGCCCCCCACCACCAGCGCCAGCGCCACCAGCAGTCCGACCGCGGCGATCAGGTAGGAGGCGCGGGCACCCCGTCGCCGGGCGCGGGCCACGGCCACGTGGGCCACTGCCAGCCCGGCGAGCATGACGCCGGGGTGGATCGCCAGGAAGTACACCCCGCCCTCCCACGTCCGCCGGCCTATCCACACCACGATCCCCAGCGCCAGCTGCAGGTCGAAGAGCACCGCCGTCAGCGCGAAGGGCCGGTCGGAACCCGCATCCCAGCCGCGGCGCTGGGCAAAGCGAATGAAGCCGTATGTCGCGGCCAGCAGCAACGCCCCCAGCACCACCCAGCGGTACAGCGAGTGGACGGTGACCAGCGTGCTCACGAAAGGCCCTCCCAATGGCGAGACGGCGATGCTACCGCCACCGACAAAAGGCTCCTGCCGAGGTGCGCCCCGAGTATCGATTCGATATAGTGGGGGATCCTGATGGTCGATCTTGCGGTGCTCGGTCTGCTCAAACAAGGGCCGCTTCACGGCTACGAGCTGAAGCGGCGCCTGGTCGATCTCGGCCTGCTGCGGGTTTCGTTCGGATCACTGTACCCGGCGCTGCGACGTCTCAACCGGGACGGACACGTCGAGATCGTTGAGGGTACGGGTCGGCGCAAGGTGTACGCCATCACGATCGCCGGCGAGGACCGCTTCGGGGAACTGCTGCGGGGTAACGCTCCCGACCGGGAAGAAGAGCGCACCTTTCGGGTGCGGGTGGCGTTTCTCCGCTACCTGGAGCCGGAGGCGCGGCTCGAGTTGCTGGAGCGGCGCCGGGCGCTGCTGCGAGCCCGAGTCGCCAAGGCGAAACAGGCGATCAGTGCGACGGCCAGCCGCACCCGCCAGGCGGTCGACCGCTACATGCTGTCGATCATGGAGCACGGAGCGCGTCTCGCCGAAGCCGACATCGCCTGGCTCGACGAGCTGATCGAAGACGAGCAGGCTCAGCTGCCGCCTGCGGTTGCGCCGCGCAAGGCCAAGAGGAAGAAGAAGAGAAAGCGGGCCACGGCCGCCGCCGGGACCCGTCGCATGTCCACCAGGAGGGAAACCCCGGCCCATGGCTGAGATACGAGTCGCAGTTGCCGGCGTCGGAAACTGCGCCAACTCATTGATCCAAGGAGTCGTCCACTATCGGGATGCCGACCCGGGGAGCAGCGTGCCCGGACTCATGCACGTCGATCTCGGCGGCTACCACGTGGGTGACTTGCGCTTCGTCGCCGCTTTCGACGTGGACGCCGCCAAGGTGGGGGTCGATCTCTCCAAGGCGATGTGGGCCGGAGCCAACAACACGATCCGCTTCACCGAGGTGGGGGAGTTGGGGGTCGAAGTGCAGCGTGGGCCTACCGAAGACGGTCTGGGCCGCTACTACCGCCAGGCCATCGAGGAGTCCCCCGTCCCGGCCGTTGATGTCGCTGCCGTGCTGCGGGAGACACGGGCCGAGGTGCTGGTCTGCTACCTGCCGGTGGGCTCTGAGGAGGCCACCCGCCGCTATGCGGAGGAGGCGCTGCAAGCGGGCGCCGCCTTCGTCAACTGCATCCCCGTCTTCATCGCCTCCGATCCCGTTTGGGCCCATCGTTTCCACCGGGCCGGCGTTCCCCTCGTCGGGGACGACATCAAGTCCCAGGTGGGAGCCACCATCGTGCACCGCATGCTCGCCCGCCTCTTCGAGGATCGCGGAGTAGTGGTCGACCGCACGATGCAGCTCAACGTGGGCGGCAACATGGACTTCATGAACATGCTGGAGCGGGAGCGCCTCGAGTCGAAGAAGATCTCCAAGACCCAGGCGGTCACGTCGCAACTCGATCACGACCTCGGCGACGGCAACGTGCACATCGGCCCCTCCGACTATGTCTCCTGGCTCAGCGACCGCAAGTGGGCCTACATCCGCCTCGAGGGAACCACCTTCGGCGACGTGCCGCTCAACGCCGAGTTGAAGTTGGAGGTGTGGGACTCCCCCAATTCCGCCGGGGTGGTGATCGACGCCGTGCGCACCGCAAAGCTGGCGCTGGACCGGGGGATCGGGGGTCCGCTGCTGGGCCCCTCCGCCTACTTCATGAAGAGCCCACCGGTGCAGTATCGCGACGGCGAAGCCAGGGAGATGGTGGAGGAGTTCATCGCCGGTGGCAGCGAAGAGCAGGCACGGATTGCCGCCCACCTCGCCGCCACCGCGGCCGGCGAGGAGTAGCCGCCACTCGTCGGCCCACCCGGCCCGAGCGCTCGCTCCGCCGATGGGGATCACACCCGCGGCGGGCGACCCGGTGCCGGGGTGGGGAAGGTCAGCCGGGGAACGGAGCCACGTAGCGGGCGACCACCGCGAAGTGCACCGCGCTGGCGGCCACTACCAGCACGTGGAACACCTCGTGGTAGGAGAACGAGCGGGGCCAGAGACGGGGCCACCCGGTGACGAGNNCCCGGTGACGAGGAACACCATCCCCACGGTGTAGAGCAGTCCGCCGAGGGCGAGCAGCAGCAGCGCAGGCACCGGCAGCCGCTGCGCCAGCGGCCACAGCAGCGCCAGCGCCAACCAGCCCTGGGTGGTTTGCAGGGGAATGGAGAAGCCGCCCCCCACTCGGGGCAGCACGACCTTCTGCCCGGCACCGACCGCCACGATCAGCCACTGAGTGGCCAGTGTCGCCCAGCGCAGCCATCCGTCGAGAACGATGACGGCCAACGGTGTGTAGGTTCCGGCGGTGAGCACGTAGATCATCGAGTGGTCGAGGCGCTGCATGCGCTGCTTCCAGCGCTCCCGCCACGGGACGGAGTGGTACAGAGAGCTGGCGGTGTACAGGGCGACCAAGCTGAGCGCGAACACGGCGAGGGAAAGCCGTCGCCACGTCCCGCCGGGAGCCAGGAAGAACAGCAGGACACCGCCCACCAAGAAGATCACGGCAGCGCTCCCGTGCAATAGTCCGCGCACCGGGTTGAGCATCTTCCCGAGGCGGATGCGTTGCTGGCCGGTGAGACGGCGATGGGGCGACATCGCCACAGAGCGTAGAGGCCGTTGCGGGCAACGCGCGCCACCCAGCCGTCAACCAACGAGAGAGCGGGCGAGCCAGTAGGCGACCGCGCCGGCTACCACGACCCCGAGCAACGAACGACGGGTGAGCAGGGCCCCGATCACCCCACCCGCCGCACCGGCCAGCGCCGGGGTCACCGCCGGAGTACCGTCGGGGGCCGCCAAGCCCAGCGTGGCCAGAGATACGAACAGCGCCAAGGGAAACACCTCCACAAAGCGACCCACCAGCCCCCCCGGTACCGGCTGCTGGCGGAGCAGAAACACCACACGGCTCGCGTAGGTGACCGCCGCCACCGCCACCACCAGCGCCAGGTCACTCACCGACGAAGACTCCGGCCAGTGCAGCGGCCGCCGCCGCCCCGGTGACCCGCCACGCCACCGGCAGCACCGCGGTGGCGGCGAGCGCGGCCGTAACCGAGAGCGCCACCACCACCCAATCCCGCCGGCTCCGCACCAACGGAGCGGCCAGTCCCAAGAACATGACCGCGAACAGCACGTCGATCCCCAGTGCCGCCGCATCGGCTGCGCTGCCCAACGCGGCTCCCACCACCGTCCCCAGTACCCACCCCGAGTAGAGCATCACGTCGGCGCCCGCCTTGTAGGCCACCAGATCCTCTTCTCCACGCAGGTGGGCGCGCAACGTGAAGCCGAAGGTCTCGTCGACCAGCACCCAGGCCAGCGCCAGCCGGGTCCACAGCGGCTGCGGCCCCACGAGCGAGGCCAGCTTCGCCGACATCGGCACATGGCGCAGCGCCAGGCCCGTGGCGGCGATCAGCACCGGTGCCGGCCCCGCCGCCAGCAGGCCGGCCAGGGTGAACTGGGCGGCTCCGGACACTACGACGAGCGAAGCCACCACCGTCAGCCAGGGCGTGAGGCCCGCTTCGACTGCCACCACGCCGAAGCCGACGCCGAAGACGCCGACTGCGATCAGTATCGCCAGTCCGTCCCGCAGTCCGCGCCGGAAGGAAGAGCCATTGGCCATGGCGGGATGCTACGTGCCGGCTCTCCCTCCGGCCCGAGTGGCGAGCCTAGAGGCGCTCCCGGAGCCACGCGATGTCGGCTTCCTGGGCCGCGGCGTCGCCGGGGGTTTCCACGATCACGGTCGCCCCCGCCGCGGCGGCCACTGCCACGAGCTGCTCCGGTGGAATCTCGCCCGTACCCAGATTGGTATGGCGATCGCGCCTGCTGCCGAAGGCGTCGCGGGAGTCGTTGCAGTGGACGAGGTCGATGCGCCCGGTAGCCTCCCGCACCCTGTCGACGATAGTGGCCAGCTCCTCACCGGCCGCCCAGGCGTGGCAGGTGTCGAGGCAGAAGCCCGGTCCCAGATCCCCGATCTCCTCCCACAGCTTGCCGATCATCTCCACCTCCCGGGCCACCGCGTTGCCCCCCGCCGCCGTGTTCTCGATGAGGATGGGAACGTCGGTGTCGATGGATTCGAGGGCCTTGCGCCAGCGCCCGAACCCCGCCTCCACGGGTTCGTCATCAGAGACATGGCCGCCGTGGACGATCACCGCGGCAGCTCCCACCTCCGCCGCCGCGTCGCAGCACTCCGTCAGCATCTTGCGGCTCGGGATGCGCACCCGGTTGTTGGGGGAAGCCACGTTGATGAGATAGGGGCCATGGACGTACAGAACCACCTCCGAATCCCGCAGCTCGGCGGCGTCGCGCCGGGGCAGAGGGGGTTTCCAGGACTGCGGGTTGGAGAGGAACATCTGTACCGCGTCGGCGTGACGCGCCGCGGCAGCCTCGAGCGGCTCCGCGTTGGGTACGTGAGCCCCGATGAGCATCACTCGCACCTTAGCCGGGGCGGACCACTCCCCCGCCGGGGCGCCATGGGCGTAGGCGCTCCAGCCCGGCGGCGACTTCCTCGGCGGCGACCTCCCAGTCCGCGGTAGAGACGGCGAGCTCGGTGGCGCTGATCCACCGGGCGCCCCATGGGTCGGCAGGGAGCGATCCCCGCCCCTCCACGGTCACCACCAGCACCGGGATGGTCGTGCCCGCTTCTCCCACCCGGTCTGAAGCCACCCGCACCACTTGTTCCCACGGCAGATAGCTCGCGGGCCGAAAGGGCCCGGCGAGGCTGAGCCACAGGCCGTCTTCGTCGGCCTGCAGCACCTTGCGAGGCGCGATGAGCTCCTTCAACCCCCACCCCGCCAGTCCTATGCCTGCTGCCAGCAGTGCGCCGGCCCATACCCAATCACGCGGTTCGAACAGTTGCGGATCGTCGGCGGGGAACAGCGCCTCCTGCAGCGCTCCCAGCAGGCGCCGTTGTAGGAAGAAATCGGCTGCGATCACGAGCAGCGGGATCCCGGCCAGCGCCACCAGCCACATGCGGAGCGCGGCGCGGCGCACCAGCATCACTCCACCCCCAGATCCGACGGAGCCACGAGTGGCCGATAGGGGATACCGCGTCGTTCCAGTTGGCCGGCGACCGTCCCGCCGCTGCGGTCGACGAGCGCCACCGCCTGAACCACCCGCAAACCAGCCGCCTCCATGACGTCGATCGCTTCCAACAACGCGCCGCCGGTGGTGGTGGTGTCCTCCAGGGCCGCCACTACCTCACCCGCCTGCACCGGCCCCACGATCCGGCCACCGGCGCCGTGCTCCTTCTCGGCCTTGCGCACCGAAAACGCTCGCAGCGGACGCCCCTGTGCGGCGGCGGTGAGTGCCGTGGCCACCGCCACCGGATCGGCCCCCATGGTGAGACCTCCTACCGCGGTCACGTCGGGGGACAGCACCGCCAGCACGACGCGCCCCACCAGCGCCGCCCCCTCGCCGTCGAACGTCGTTTGGCGGCCATCGAGGTACCAAGAGGAAACCACGCCGGAACGCAACATGAAGGGCCCGTCGGTCCGCAGCGCATGCTCCCGCAGGTGCTCAACCAGTGCCCGCAGGTTCTCGGAGAAACCACTCAAGATCGACTCCACCGTGCCCGATAGGCATATAGCACAACGGGTTGAAACAACCCGCCTCCCGTGTTAGCCCGACCATAGCGACCGTCCTCCAGGACGGTCGCTGTGCGTCGTAGCTGACGGCTTCGGCCCGTTGCTACCGTGGCGTTCCATGGAGCTGATCCTGATCCGGCACGCCCAACCCGCCTGGGTCAGTGAGGGCACCGCCCGCAACAACCCGCCGCTCACCGAGCTGGGCAGACAGCAGGCGGCCCTGGTGGCCGAACGTGCTTCCCGTTGGGATGGGGTCACCCAGCTGCTGGTATCGCCGCTGCTCCGCGCCCGTGAGACCGCCGCGCCCGTCGCCGCCGCACTGGGAGTCGAACCCACCGTGCAGCCGTGGATGGAAGAGATCCGCAACCCTGCAGACTGGGAGGGGAGCCCGGTGGACACCATTGTGCAGATCCTCGAGAGGGCGCGGCAGCGCCCCATCGACGAGCTGTGGGACGGCCTGCCCGGCGGGGAGAGCTTCCGGGAGTTCCACGAGCGCATTTGTACCGGGCTGGAGTCGACCCTGGCCGCCCACGGCGCCCGCCGGCTGGGAAACGAGCTACCCCACCTCTGGGACATCGCCGACGCTGCCGGGCGCCTGGTGCTCGTCGCGCACGGTGGCACCAACGCCGTCATCCTGGGCGCTCTGCTCGGGCTGGAGCCGGTGCCGTGGGAGTGGGAGCGCTTCGCCTCGCGCCACACCTCTCTCGCTTGGCTCACCACCAGCCGGATCGCCGATGGCCATGCCTTTGGACTGCGCGCCTTCGGCGACGTCGGCCACCTGCCGGCGGAGATGATCACCGACTGACCGGACCGCGGCGACATTCGGTAGGCTCGCCCCCATGGCCGGCAAGCCGAACCCACGCGACGCCGCGGCCAACTGGCGCAACTCCGAGCTTCCCTTCCGGGAGAGACTGCGCGTGGCGCTGCGCAACAACGCCATCAAGCTGCGCACCCGCTCCCGTTGTTGCGGCCACCCCGGCGAGCCGGGCTGCTGAGTAGGAGCAGCCGGGGAGCCCGGTCGGGGCTCCCATGAGGGGGGCTGACCGGGGGAGCGGCTACATCCCGAAACGCCGCTCGCGCCGCGTGTAGTCGCGCAATGCCCGCAGGAAGTCGACCCGGCGGAACGCCGGCCAGTACACGTCGACGAAGACGAACTCGGCGTAAGCCGACTGCCACAGCAAGAACCCGGAGAGGCGGGAAGCGCCGCTGGTACGGATGACGAGGTCGGGGTCGGGGAGGTCGGCGGCATAGAGGTGCGCCGCCAGCGCCTCCTTGTCGATGTGATCGGCGATGCGGGCGGCGGGAATCCCCTGCTCGGCCAGCGAGGCCACCAGCTCCCGTACCGCGTCGACGATCTCCTGGCGCCCGCCGTACCCCACGGCCAGGGTGAGGCGGCGGCTCCCCCCGGCGCGGGCCTCTTCCAACTCCTTGGCGACCCGTACCAGCTCGTCGGGAAGCAGGTCGAGGCTGCCGATGAAGCGCACCGCGGTATCGAAGCGATCGGCGAGCGGTCGCAAGCGGCGAAACAGCTCCACCAGCACATCGAAGTAGGGAAGCAGCTCCTCCCGGGGCCGGGCCAGGTTCTCGGTCGACAGCAGCCAGCCGGTGACGGCCGGAATCTCCAGCTCCTGCGCCCAGCCGAGGAACTCCTCGAACTTGCGCATCCCCACTCGGTAGCTGGAGGCGTAGTCGGGCAGACGCTCGGCTCGCGCGTAGCGGCGGTGCCCGTCCAAGATGATCCCGATGTGGCCCGGCAGCCGGGAGCGGTCCAGGGCATGGCTCAGCCGCTGCTCGTAGAGCTTGTAGACGGGGATCAGGAGCCGGTTCTCCACCACAGACCTCGCCCCCAATGCTACCGGCGCGACCATGCCCGCTCCACGATGTTGCGGCCAGGATCAGGCGGTGGCCGGGTCCAGCAACGTCGCCGGCAGCTCTACCACGCGGGCCCGCAGATACTCGCCCAACGTCTTCGCCTGTGGATCGCGCCGGGTTGAGGAGGCCACCCCCTCCCCCAGCAGGCCCACCACCACGAAATTGAGCGCCCACAGATTGGGGAACTCGTGACGGTGCACCGGCAGCCCGGACGCCTCGGGTATCAGCTCGCGAAAGCGCTCCACGGTGAGGTAGTCGGCCAGCCAGGCGTAGCCCTCGGGACGGCGCGCCCACACCCCCACGTTGGCGTTGCCCCCCTTGTCGCCGGAGCGGGCTCCGAAGCCCTCGCCCAGCGGAGCCTGCACCCGGGGCCCCGCCAGCGGCTCCCCGCCGGGAGGCGGAGGCAGCTCCGCTACGGCCGGCGGGGGGCCCGGCGCGGTGGCCGCGATCTCGAACACTTCGCCCTCCATCGCCACCCGTTGGGGAACGGCGGCGGCCGGCACCGTGGTGGGCCAGTACACGGCATAAGGAGAAGCGTCGCTGGGAGGACCCGTCAGCACGAATCCCGGGTAGTGGGCCAGCGCCAGTTCCACGGCGCGGCGAGAGAACGACTTGCCGACCTTGGCCGCGTCCGGATCCTTGACCGTGACCCGCAGATACGCGAAGGCGTCTTCGTTGCTGCTGGGATCGGGACGGTCGGACCGTTCCAAGCGCACGTCGGTTTCGGCGAAGATCTCCCGGCCGCCGGTCGCTTTCCACAGCGCCGCCTCCACGAGACGCGCCTTCTCCTCCACGTCCAACCCGGGAAGCACGAAGGTCACCGTATTGCGGAAGCCTCCCAGGTAGTTGAGCGCCACCTTGGCGTCGTCGGGCGGGGGTTCCCCCCGCACCCCCGATACCCCAACCCGGTCGGGCCCTTGTTGCTCCAGACGGATGGTGTCGAAGCGGGCGGTGACATCGGGGTTGAGGTAGCGCGGCCCGTCGATCTCGTACAGCAGCTGGGCGGTCACGGTGCCCACCGACACCAGCCCTCCGGTGCCCGGGTGCTTGGTGATCACCGCGCTTCCGTCTCGATGCAGCTCGGCGATGGGAAAGCCGACGTGCTCCAATCCCGGCACCTCCCGGAAGAACGGGTAGTTGCCGCCGGTGCACTGAGCGCCGCATTCGACGATGTGGCCCGCCACCAACGCCCCCGCCAGGGGGTCCCAGTCGTCCCGCTCCCAGCCGAACCGCCAGGCGGCGGGGCCGAGCACCAGCGCGGCGTCCGTCACCCGGCCGGTGACCACCACGTCGGCCCCTCTGCCGAGCGCCGCCGCTATCCCCCAGCCGCCCAGATAGGCGTTGGCGGTCACCGGCTGCACGCCCTTCTCCTCGAGGGTCTCCCCGGTGTCGAGGTGGGCCAGCGGGTTGCCCGCTCCGAGGAATTCGGGAAGCCGGTCGAGGATGTCGTCCCCCTCCACGTACGCGATACGTGGCGCCACACCCAGGTCGCCGGCGAGCTTCTCCAGCCGCTCCGCCAGGCCTCGCGGGTTGAGACCCCCGGCGTTGGCCACCACCTTGATCCCCCGCTGCAGACACGTCCCCAGCACCTCTTTCATCTGGGCGAGGAAGGTGGCCGCGTACCCGCTCGCGGGATCCTTCGCCCGGTGGCGCCACAGAATGGCCATGGTCAGCTCCGCCAGGTAGTCCCCGGTGAGCACGTCGATCGGACCTCCCTCGACCATCTCCCGGGCGGCACTCAGCCGGTCCCCGTAGAACCCGGAGCAGTTGGCGATGCGCAGCACCTCGTCCGGCACCGGTACCTCCTCGACTGCCAGGCTAGAGGCCCCCTCCGCGCCGAGCCGGCGCCCTCACTTGCCCCCGGCGCCGCATCAGCCGGACTTCAATCGCCGGCGGCGGCTTCCTCCCAGGCTTCCCGGCCCTCTCGCAGCGCCCACCCGGCGATCACGAGCGCGGCCGTCGGGTCCGCCCACCACCACCCCAACAGCGCGTTGAGGCCGAGGCCGATGAGCAGCACCGCCGACAGGGCCGCGCACAGCAACGTCTCCGCGGCGTCGGCAACGAGGGTTCTGCTGCCGAGACGGCGCCCGGTGCGGCGCTTGGCGACACCCAGTGCGGGCATCAGCAGCAACGACACCGCCGCCAGGGCGATGCCGACCAGCGACTCCCCGGCCTCAGTAGCGGCGACGAGATCCCGACCCGATTCCACCACCACATACGCGGCGAGCACGAAGAAGCTGATGGCGATGAGCCGCAGCGCCCTCCGTTCCCGCGACACCGGGCCACCCCGCAGGTCCCACACCACCACAGTGGCGGCGAACACCTCGATGACGGAGTCGAAGCCAAAGGCCACCAGGGCGATGGAGCCGGCGATGATGCCGGCACTCACCGCCACCACCGCCTCCACCACGTTCCAGGCAATCGTGAGGTACTCCAGCATCAGTCCGCGACGGCGGAGCTGCAGCGGTGCGGCTCCCTCGCTCATGGCCCACCGGCCGGCCCGGTTTGAGCAGGGCGGCTCACCACACCGGCAGGCGAGGAGGCTCGGCGCAGGCCGCCTCCACTTCCTCGATGGTGGTCGGTGTGGTGGTGGTGAGGTTGTCGCGGCCGCCGGCGGTGATGAGGACGTCGTCCTCGACGCGCACCCCGATGCCGAGAAACTGGGGCGGGAGGGGATGCTCCACCTTCTCCGCCTCCTCCTGCTCCGCTGCTTCTAGCTTGCGGGCCTCCTCCATCCCGAGGCGCAGTCGCCGTTCCCCCCACTCGTCGATGTCGTACTCCAGCAAATGAAACGTGACCTTGTCGCGGCCCGGGCCCACATAGAGGCCCGGCTCCACCGTGAAGGCCATGCCCTCCTCCAGCACCCGGGACTCGCCACCGGGCCGATAGCCGCCGGCGTCGTGAACGTCCATGCCCAGCCAGTGGCTGGTCCCATGCATGAAGAACTCCCGGTAGTGGTGCATGGCGAGCGAGTCTTCCGCTCCGCGCGGCAGCAGGCCCAGCTCCACCAGACCTTCGGTCAGCATTCGGGTAGCGGCGTCGTGTACCTGGCGGAGGCGCCGTCCCGGAGCACATTCCGCCAGCGCCGCCCGCTGCGCGGCTAGCACGACCTCGTACACCGCCCGCTGCGGACCGGAGAAGGTGCCATCCACCGGAAAGGTGCGGGTGATGTCTGCGGAGAAGTAGCCGTACTCGGCACCTGCGTCGATGAGCAGCAGATCACCGGCCGCGAGCTCCCGGTCGTTGCGGGTGTAGTGGAGGACGCAGGCGTTGGGCCCTGAAGCCACGATGGAGGGATAGCCGTTGCGCGGGGAGCCGTGGAGGCGGAACACGTACTCCAGGGCCGCCTGCACCTGGTACTCGTGAAGGCCGGCGTGGGCGAAGCGCATCGCTTCGGTGTGGGCCTCAACGCTGATCGCGCAGGCTCGTCGCAGCTCGGCGATCTCCGCGGGCGACTTGCGCAGCCGTAGCTCGTGGAGGAGGGGCGACGGGTCCCAGAGCTGCCGCGGCACCGTACGCCCGTAGCGCTCCGACAGCCCGCGCAAGCGCTGCATCGTGCCCAGCACCATCCCGTCGTGGCGGGTATCACCGGCCCGGTAGTAGAGCACCTCGGGGCCCACCAGGTACTCGCCGAGCTTGTCGCTGAGCTCGGCGAGGGGATAGGCAGCGTCCGCCAGGTAGGCCTCGCGGGCACCCTCCACGCCGGCCCGGTGTCCCTCCCAGATCTCTTTCTCCCGGTCCCGGGGACGCACGAAGAGCACGTAGCGCTCGGAAGGATGGGTGGGGTTGAACACCGCCACTGCCTCGGGTTCCTCGAAACCGGTGAGGAAGAAGAAGTCCGAGTCCTGCCGGAACTCGTAGTTGACGTCACTGTTGCGTACCACCTCGGCGCCGGCAGGAATGACGGCGACGCCTTCCCCGACGGCCGCGAGGAAGCGTTCTCTTCGCTCGGCGAAGCGGTCTGCTCCCATGGCGGTGGAGGGTAGCGCCCACCATGGCCGTGCCGGCCTCGCCCGCCGGCCGATCCTCAGGACCGAGCCGTCACGCCGCCGGCGCCAGCGTCACCCGCAACGGGTAGTGATCCGAGCCAAGCGCCGGCCCCAGCTGCCGGCTCAGCGTGGTGAGGTCGTTCGTGTGCAGGAGGTGATCGAGGGGGATCTTCAATGGGCCCCATCCCACCGGCCAGGACGCCTGGAGGCCGAAGCCCCGCTGGGAGTTGACCAGTCGTCCCCTCGTCTCCAGGTCGCGAAAGACCGCCGACCAGGGAGTGGTGTTGAGGTCGCCCACCACCACCAGCGGACCTGGGCGATCCGCCGACCACTCTGCTACGGCCTCCAGTTGAGCGTTGCGACGAGCGGTGCGGGCGGCGTTGGTGGGAGAGACAGGATGGGTACCGAGCACCTCCAGGGTGCCGCCCGCATAGGGCATCGTCACCAGCGCCGAGCGGAAGCCGGTGCCACCCAGGTCGAGGGCCTCCACCACGGCTCCCGGTGGGGTGAGGACCGCGGTGCCGAAGATGTTGCCCGGCAGACGAGGAAACCACAGCGCATAGGGGAGGTCGGCGTTCAGCAGGTCCCGCTCCCAGTCCACGCTCGACTCGTGCAGGAAGACCACGTCGGCGGCGCCCTGGCGGAGGTAGTCCATCACCGCGGTCCGCTCGCGGTTGGCGGAACGGACGTTGAAGCTGAGCACGGTGAGGGTGGGGCTCTCCGGCTGTGCCGGCGCAGGGCCGCCCAGGTATGCAGGGATCACCAGTGCCAGGTTGAGTGCCATCCCGGCTGCGGTCACCAGCGCCGCCTTCCACCAGCGGACCGCACCCAGCCCCAGGGCGGAGGCCCCCAGCACCGCGGCGTATTGCACCCGAAAGTGCACGGTGAGGTCGAATGCCCACCACCACGAACCCAGCAATCCGGCCCCGGTGGCGGCCAGCACCGGCAGCGCCACGCCCAACGCCAACCGGCCCACGAGGCGGCCCGGCATCACCGGCTGCCGGCCGCGGCCGGCCGGGCCCCACGACGGACCGCCGCCGCGATCCTCTCCATGGTTCTGATGCGCCGGGAGGTTGGCTCGATTCGTTCCCACCCGGCGCGGCCTCACAGCCGCTGGTACCAGCCGGCGATCGCGGCTCCGATGTCGGCGCCGGAATCTTCTTGGAGGAAGTGGATCCCGGGCACGGTGACCTCCCGCTGGTTGGGCCAGGTGCGGCAGAAGTCACGCTGCGACCCCACCAGGATGCTGCCCGGGTCGCCGTTGATGAACAGCTTCGGCAGGTCGCTCTGCGAGAGCCATTCCGAGTATTCGGCGACGATGCAGTGTACGTCTTCGGGCTCCCCTTCGATGGGGATCTCTCGGGGCCAGGTGAGCGTGGGACGCCGGCTCTCCCCCGGCTCCAAATAAGGCCGGCGGTACTCATCCATCACCTCGTCGGAAAGAGGGGTGAGCACGGAAGCCGGCAGGATCCGCTCCACGAACACGTTCTTGGTGAGCACCATCTCTTCCCCGGCCTCCGACCGCAGGCCCTGGAAGATACCTCGCGCCGCCTCCGGCCAGTCCTCCCAGCGGACCGGCCGCACCAACGCCTCCATGTAGGCGATCCCCTTCACCGCTCCCGGATGGCGGAACGCCCAGTCGAAGCCCAGCGCCGAACCCCAGTCGTGCACTACGAAGGTGACCCGCTGCTCCACCCCGAGTGCTGCCAACAGGGCGTCGAGGTAGCGGCGGTGCTCCACGTATCGATAAGAGCCGGGGCCGCTGGGATCGAGCTTGTCGGAGTCGCCCATTCCGATGAGGTCGGGGGCGATGCAACGTCCCCACTCCTCCAGGGGGGAGATCACCTCGCGCCACAGGTAGGAGGAGGTGGGGTTGCCGTGCAGGAAGACGATGGGATCGCCCTCGCCCACCTCCACATAGGCCATGGTGTAGCCCGCGACCTCGACGCGCTGCTTCTCGTAGGCCATCAGGTGCCTCCGGGTCCTCCTGCCCGCACGCTACCCGTACGGTGACGGGAAGAGGGCTTGGGGCCGCGCCCCGATGGGGACCCAGCGCGATTACCCCGGCAGGCACATATCCTGGGAGCCGCTATGGACGAATGGTTCCGCAGGTTCGACCGGCAGATTCTGTCGTTTCTCCGCCGCTGGAGCGTCCCGCTGCTGCGCATCTCGCTCGGCATCGTCTTCCTCTGGTTCGGGGGCCTCAAGGTCTTCGACGTGACCCCCGTCTCCGAGTTGGTGGCACGGACGGTGTACTGGGTGGATCCCGGATGGTTCGTGCCGCTCCTCGGGTGGGGCGAGATCGTCATCGGGCTGGGGCTGGTGTTGGGAAGAGGGCTGCGGCTGGTCCTCCCGCTGTTCGTGGCGCAGATGGCAGGCACGTTCCTGGTGCTGGTGGTGCAGCCCGAGGTGGCGTTTCGGGACGGCAACCCCCTGCTCCTCACGGTGGAAGGTGAGTTCGTCGTGAAGAACTTGGTGCTGCTCACCGCCGGCCTCGTGGTGGGCTCGACGGTGCGGCTCAGTCCGCCGCGCCCCGTTCCCGCCGCCGGGCAACGCGCCCGCCCCTGACGCCCGCCTCGTCGATCCCACCATGCAGCCCCAGCGCGCGCCTTGGCGCGCCCCACCTGCACCGACCTCATTCCGCCGTCAACCGCCTCCGCAGCGCCTCGAGCTGGCGGGCGACGCTGGCGAAGCTTCCGCCCCCGGGGGAACGACGCCGCCGTACCGACGCCTCGGGCTCGATGAGCTCCAGGTCCTCCGGGAAGAACTGCATATGGGCGGCCTCCAACTCGGCGGCAGTGACCGAGCTCAGGTCGCGACCCTCCGAGATCATCCAGGCCGCCAGCCGCCCCACTGCCTCGTGAGCCTCTCGATACGCCACCCCCCGCTCCGCGAGCACCTCGGCGAGGTCCGGGGCGACCACCCAGCTCGAGGGCCCCGGCGGGTGGAACTCGGCGGTGGCCACCATGCCGGTGAGGGCGGCGAGCGCCGCGCCCAGGGTGTCGTCGGCGTGGAAGACCGCCCGCTTGTCCTCCTGGAGGTCCCGGTTGTAGGTGAGCGGCAGCCCTTTCTGCATCCCGAGCAGGGTGGCGACGTCGCCGATCACCGCCGCCGTCCTGCCGCGGACGAGCTCGGCGATGTCGGGGTTCTTCTTGTGGGGCAGTGCCGAAGAGCCTGTGGTGTAGCGGTCCTTGTAGGTCACCCAGCCGAACTCGCTGGTGGCCCACAGGATCAGCTCCTCCGCCAACCGCGAGAGGTGCACCATCGCCTGGGCGCAGCAGAAGGCGTACTCGGCGGCGAAGTCGCGGGCCGCCACTGCGTCCATCGAGTTCTCGAACACGGCCGGGAATCCCAACTCTTCGGCGGCGATGGTGGGATCCAGCGGAAGGCTGCTGCCGCCGGCGGCACCCGCCCCCAACGGGGACACCGACAGGCGCTGTGCGGCATGGCGGAAGCGGTCTATGTCCCGCAGCAGCATCCAGCCGTAGGCCAGCAAGTGATGCCCGAGCGGAACGGCCTGGGCCTGCTGGAGATGGGTATAGGTGGGAACGATCGTGTCCCCCACCGCCTCCGCCTGCGCTGCCAGCGCCTCGACCAAGCCTTCGAGCTGCGCAATGCGCTCCGCGGCGCAGCGCCGCAGATAGAGGCGCAGATCGAGGGCGATCTGGTCGTTGCGGGACCGCCCCGTGTGCAGTTTGCCCGCCACCGCCGGAACCAGCTCTCCCAGGCGGCGCTCCACCGCGCTGTGCACGTCCTCGTCGTCGTCCCGGAACTGGAAACGTCCCTCGCGAGCTTCCTGGAGGATGTCCTCGAGCCCAGCAGCGAGCCGTCCGGCCTCCTCGGCGGAGAGCACCCCTACCTCTCCCAGCATCTTGACGTGGGCCAGGGAGCCGACCAGATCGTCCTCCAAGAGCCGGCGATCGGCGTGATCGACGGTGAACGCCCATAGCTCGCTGTCCGGTGGCTCGGCGAAGCGCCCGCCCCAGAGCGTCACTCGCCCGCTCCCAACCGCTCCTCTGCCAGCTTGCGCAGTCGCAATGCCTGTAGCCGGATGAACCCGGTGGCGTCGCCCTGGTCGTAGACGTCGTCCTCTTCGAAGGTGACCGTGGCCCGGTCGTAGAGGGCGTACCTCTCCGAGCGCCGTCCCTCGACGTAGACCGCCCCCTTGAAGAGCTTGAGGCGGGCTTCGCCGCTGACCCGATCCTGCACCTGGTCCATGAACGCTTGCAGCGCCTCACGCTCGGGGGAGAACCAGAAGCCGTTGTAGACCATCTCGGCGTAGCGGGGAACCAGCTCGTCGCGCAGGTGCGCCACCTCCCGGTCGAGGGTGATCGACTCCACGGCCTTGTGGGCATGCTGCAGGATGGTGCCGCCGGGGGTCTCGTAGACTCCCCGGCTCTTCATCCCGACAAAGCGGTTCTCGACGAGGTCGACGCGTCCCACCCCGTGCCTGCCGCCGAGCTCGTTGAGCCGGGTGAGCAACGCCACCGGCTTCAGCTCCTCACCGTCGACGGCCACCGGCGTGCCTCCCTCGAACGTCACCGTGACCCATTCCGGCTCGTCGGGCGCCTCCTCGGGGTCGACCGTCATGCGAAACATCCCCGGCGGAGGGGCCACCCAAGGATCCTCGAGCACCCCGCCTTCGTAGGAGACGTGCAGGAGGTTGGCGTCCATCGAATAGGGCCGCTCCGGGGTGACCGGAACCGGGATGCCCCACTTCTCCGCGTAGGCGACGCAGTCGGCGCGGCCGCGCAGGTCCCATTCCCGCCAGGGCGCGATCACGGTGATCCCGGGCTCCAGCGCGTAGGCCGCCAGCTCGAAGCGCACCTGATCGTTGCCCTTGCCGGTGGCGCCGTGAGCGATGGCGTCCGCGCCGGTAGCCCGGGCGGCACCCACCAAGCCCTTGGTGATGACCGGACGGGCCAGCGACGTGCCCAGCAGGTAGTACCACTCGTACACGGCGTTGGCCCGCAAGGCCGGGAATACGTAGTCCTCCACGAACTCGCCGCGTAGATCCTCCGTGATGGCTTCCCTCGCCCCGGTCTCGAGGGCCTTCTCCCGGGCCTCCGCCACCTCGTCGCCCTGGCCCACGTCGGCGGTGTAGGCCACCACCTCGACGCCGTACTCCTCCATGAGCCACCGCAGGATGACCGACGTATCCAGGCCACCCGAGTAAGCCAGCACCACTCGCTTCATCGCCCCGCTCCGGCTTTTTCCAGTTCCTTGGCTACCCGCCATCCGCCCACCTTCTCGTCGGCCACCACCAGCACGGTGTCGTCCCCGGCCACGGTGCCCAGCACGCCATCCACCACCGCGGCGTCGATGGCGCCGGCCACCACGTGGGCGGCACCCGGTGGGGTCTTCAGGACGACCAAGCTGCCGGTGGGGGTGATGGCCTCGGCGAAAGCCTCCAGCGCCCGAGCCAGCGCGCTTTGCGACTCGCCCGTTGACACTGGGTCTTCCGGAATGACGTACCGCAACCGGCCGTCCTCCCGCCGCACCTTCACCGCGCCCAGCGCACGCAGGTCGCGAGAAACGGTCGCCTGGGTCACCCGGTACCCGGCATCTCCCAACAGCTCCACCAGCGCACCCTGATTCGGTATTACCCGGCGGGCTACCAGGCGGCGGAGCAGGCGGCGGCGCGAGGCGGTTTCTTGCATAGCGGGGACCCACTATACGCATATACGCATAGTCATGCAATCGGCTCTCGCCGAGCCGGGACCGCGCTCAGCGGCGACCGGCTTCGAGCCGCAGCAACTGCTGCTTGCGCTCCGTGCCCCCCGCATATCCGCCCAGCTCGCCGCCGGCGCGAACGACCCGGTGGCAGGGGATCACAATGGGGAGCGGATTGCCGCCCAGCGCCTGTCCCACTGCCCGGACGGCACGCGGCCGGCCCGCGCGCCGCGCGACCTCTCCGTAGGTGGCCACGTCCCCGTAGGGAATGGCGCTGGTGATGCGCAACACCGGAGAGCGGAACCCCTTGATGAGGGCACGGTCCACGGGGAGATCGAAGCCGGTACGGGTTCCGGAGAAGTACTCGCCCAATTGGCGACGAACCCCCGCCAAGCGCTCCGGCACCTCGAGGAGCCGGGGAGACAGCCGCTCCGCCAGGAGGGGCAACGCCCCGTCCTCATCCTCGAATGCAACCCGCACCAGTCCGCGCCGGGTGGCGGCGAGCAGCAACGGCCCCAGCGGCGAGTCGACGACCGCGTAAGCCACGTCGATCAGCTGGGCTTCCTCGGCCCGGCGCACCAACCCGGCGGTGACGGCAGCCGCATCGACGTCGGCGCTGGCCGCGGCCCGCAGTGCCCGTTCCAGGTCGCTCATGGCTCCAACTCCTCTCTCAGGCGGATGATGCCGGCGCGCACGTTCTGGCGAGCGGCCTCTTCCGAGCAGCCCACGATGCGACCGATCTCCGCGTACGGCAGGTCGGCGACATGGCGCAGCACCACCGCCGCTCGCTGCCGGCTCCCTAGCTGCCGCACCGCCGCCCACACATCGGGACGGGGCAGGGGTGAGGGCTCGCCGCCCATATCGGGTACCTGCCCGTCGACCCGCTCGCGCCGGCGGCGCCGGTGCACGTCCACCACCTTGCGATGGGCGATGGTGTACAGCCAGCCGCGGAGGTTGCCGGCGTGTCGCAGCCGGGGATAGGCGCGTAGCGCCGCCAGGAAGGTCTCCTGGAAGCAGTCGTCGGCTTCACCGGGCCCTACCGAGGCGAGCAGGAACCGGTACAGCTCCTCGCGATGGGTGTCGAGCAGCCGTTGAAATGGGGGCAGCTTCACGTAACTACAACGTAGAGGAGCCGCGGTTCGTGAGACGGGGACCGGCGGAATTGTCTCAACGCAGCGCTCTCTTCAAGCGGTCAACGGCTTCTTCGGCCTCGGTAGCGGTGATCGTGAGCGGGGGCGCCAGCCGTATCGCATCCGGCCGCACGTCGTTGACCAGTAGCCCTTCGGCCAGCGCCAGCCGCACTACCTCCGCCGCTCGCTCCTCCTCCAGCAGCGCCGCCAGCAGCAGGCCCCGTCCTCTCACCCCGCGCACTCCCGGCAAGTCCGCCAGCAACGCGGCGAGTTGGTCGGAGCGGGCGCGGGCGTTGCCGAGCAGATCTCGCTCCTCGATCTCGTCCAGTACCGCCAGCGCGGCCCGGCACACCACCGGGCCGCCGCCGAACGTGGTGGCATGGTCGCCGTAGTCGAAGGCGCCGGCCACCTCGCCGCGGGCCAGGCAAGCGCCGATGGGGAGTCCGTTCCCCAACGCCTTGGCGAGCGTGGCGACGTCCGGCTCGAACCCGAGCCCCTGCCACGAGAACCACTGCCCGGTCCGGCCCATGCCGGCTTGCACGTCGTCGACGACGAGCAGCACTTCCCGCTCGTTGCAGAGGTCACGGACCGCCTGCAGGTAATCCTCCGCCAGCGGGACCACTCCACCCTCGGCCTGTACCGTTTCCACCAGTACCGCGGCGGTGGCAGTCCCTACCGCCGCGTCGAGCGCCCCCAGATCGCCGGCGGCTACCTGCCGGAACCCGGGAGGCAGCGGTGCGAAGAGGGCTTGCTTGCCGGGCTGACCGGTGGCGGCGAGGGTGGCCAGGGTGCGGCCGTGAAACGAGTCCTCCAGCGAGATCACCTCGTAGCAGGACGGTCCCCGCCGCAGCTGCCCCCAGCGCCGGGCCAGCTTCACAGCAGCCTCATTGGCGGTGGCGCCACAGTTGGCGAAGAACGCCCGATCGAGGCCCGCCAGCGCCGTCAGGCGCTCCGCCAGCTCCACCTGCTGCCCGGTGTAGTAGAGGTTGGAGACGTGGGTGAGCCGGCTGACCTGATCGGCCACCGCCGCGGCCACCCGCGGGTTGCCGTGGCCCACCGACACCACGGCCAGACCGGTGAGACAATCCAGGTAGCGGTTCCCGGCGGCGTCGAAGAGCCACACTCCGTCGCCTCGCACGAACTCCACCGGCTGCCGCCGGTACGTCTGCATGAGCACCGCCGCTTCACGGGCGAAGAGACCCTCGGTCACGTCGCCTCCCGGTGGACCATGGTGCCGATCCCCTCGGGAGTGAAGATCTCCAGCAGCAGGGCATGCTGCACGCGACCGTCGAGGATGTGGGCGCGGTGTACTCCCGCCTCCAGGGCGGCGACGCACGACTTCAGCTTGGGGAGCATTCCCGCCGATACCCGCCCTGCCGCGATCAGCTCTCGCAACTCGCCGGGAGTGGTGCGGGAAACGAGGCTGCCCTCGTCTCCCAGATCCCGATAGAGGCCCTCCACGTCGGTGAGGTACACCAGCTTCTCGGCCCGCAGCCCCTCGGCCAGCGCGCCGGCCGCGGCGTCGGCATTGAGGTTGTAGGTGGCACCGTCCTTGCCCCGCGCCAGCGGCGCCACCACGGGAACGAAACCGCGCTCGATGAGGGTCACCACGGGAGCCGGGTCCACGGCTTCGACCTCCCCGACAAACCCCAAGGCGGCATCGCGTTGGCGGGCGGTGAACAGTCCCCCATCGAGCCCGGTGAGGCCGACGGCGCGGGCGTTGTGGCCTGCCAGCAGACGGACGATGTCGGGATTGACCTCCCCGGCCAGCACCCGCTGCACTACCCGCATGGTCGCCGCGTCGGTGACGCGCAGGCCCTCCTTCCACGTGGCCTGCAGGCCGCCCTCCTCCATCGCCTGCGAGATCTGAGGCCCTCCACCGTGAACCACCACCGGGCTGATCCCCACTTCGGCCAGAAGCGTCACGTCACCGGCGAAGCTGTGCCGCAGCTCGTCGTCGACCATGGCCGAGCCGCCGTATTTGATCACCACCGTCTTGCCCTTGAACTCTTGGATATAGGGCATGGCTTCCATGAGGATGCGGGCCTTGCCCATGGTGGTGGCGATGCGAGAACGCTCCGACGTCGGAGCGGTGTGACCGGTAGCCATCAGGAGCGCTCCCCATTGAGGCGCACGTACTCCGGGGTGAGATCGGTGGTGATCACCTCTGCGGTCCCCGGCCCGGAGCCGATCTCGATGTCCACCGCGAAGTCGCCGCCGGCCAACTCGGCCAGCAACCTTGCCTCGTCGTAGGGCACAGCTACTCCACCGGCGGCCACTTGGGTTCCCGCGTAGGAGATGGTCACCCGGTCCGGATCGACAGCCTGTGGGCCAACCGCCAGCGCAGCGAGGATGCGGCCCCAGTTGGCGTCTCCGCCGTAGAAGGAAGCCCGCACCAGGCCCGAGTCGGCCACCAGCCGCCCCACCCGCCGGGCGGCGCCGGCGTCGGTGGCGCCCCGCACCCGCAGTTCGACCACCCGAGTACTTCCTTCGGCGTCACGCGCGATGCAGCGGGTCAGGCGACGGCACACCGTGGTGAGGGCCTCGGTGAGCTCCGCCTCATCTGGAGCCGTGCCGGCAGCTCCCGAGGCCAGGACCGCCACCATGTCGTTGGTGGACTGGCAGCCGTCCACGTTGAGGGAATGGAAGGAGTCGTCCACCGCTGCGGCGAGGCTGCGCTGCAGGGTCGCGGGCTCCGCCGCTGCGTCGGTGGTGAGCACTGCCAGCATCGTCGCCATGTCCGGGCGGATCATGCCGGCTCCTTTGGCGGCGCCCCCCACCACGAAGCCGTCCGCGGCGACCACCGCCTGCTTGAGGCGGGTGTCCGTGGTCATGATCGCCGCGGCCACGCCATCGGCGGCCTGCTGATTGGCCGCCAGCGCTCTCACCGCCTCCGGCAGCGCCCGCAGCAGGGCCGCCACCGGCAACACCGTGCCGATGGGGCCGGTGGACGCCACCAGCACCTCTCCGGGCCGGCAGTCGAGCAGTCGTGCGGCGGCGGCGGCGGTGGTCCGGGCCGCCTCCAGACCGGCGGGCCCCGTCCCGGCATTGGCGCATCCGGCGTTGACCACCACCACCTTGGCGTGAGGATCGGCCAGATGAGACCGGCTCACCTCTACCGGTGCCGCCGCGGCGCGCGAGGTGGTGAACACCGCGGCCGCGGGCACCGGACGGTCGGCCGCGATCACCGCGAGATCCAGTTCTTCCCGAGCCTTGATCCCGGCCGCGACCGCGCCGGCGCGGAACCCGGCGGCGGCCACCACGCTCACGGCATCCACCCCGCCAGCGGCAAGCCGGCCGTCTCGTCGAGCCCCAACATGAGATTGGCATCCTGTACCGCCTGTCCGGCGGCGCCTTTCAGCAGGTTGTCGAGGGCGCACTGCACCACGCCCGTGCCGGTGTGGACGTCGGCGAACGCTGCCAACAGCGCCCGGTTGGAACCCGCCACCCAGCGGGTTTGCGGCGGTTGCTCGATCACCTCTACGAAGGGTCGGTCGGCGTAGGCAACCCGCAACGCGTCCAGCAGATCGGCCCCACCGACGCCGGAGGTGAGGGGAACGGTGCAGGTCGCCAGGATGCCCCGCTGCATCGGAACGAGGTGGGGGGTGAAGGTGACCCGCCACTCCCGGCCGGTGTGGCGCTGCAGGCCCATCTCGATCTCGGGACGGTGGCGGTGGACGGTCACTGCGTAAGCGCGCACCCCCTCCCCCACGGCTCCGAACAACAAGTCCTCGCGGAGCGACCGCCCGGCCCCAGTTACGCCGGAGAGGGCATCGATCACCAGCGGGCCGTCGCCGACCAGTCCCTCCTTCAGCAGCGGTGCCAGCGCCAACAGTGCTGCCGTCGGATAGCAGCCGGGCGCCGCCACCCGGTGAGCGGATGCCACCTGCTGGGCGAACAGCTCCGGCAGTCCGTACACCCAGGCGCCCAGCTGCTCCGGGTAGGGATGCGCCGCTTCGTACGCCAGCCGGTAGCGGGCCTCGGTATCGAGGCGATAGTCGCTGCCCAGGTCGACGACCTTGCTACCGCGCTCCGCGAGGACGGCGCCCACCGCCGCCGAGGCTCCGTGGGGCAGTGCCAGGAACGCCAGTTCCACGTCGGGCACCTCGGCTGGTTCCAGGCCGCCCAGCAGCCGCCCGCCCCCGGCGAGTTGGGGGTGGACCTCGCGCAGCGGACGACCCCGCTGGGTGTGAGCCCCGATATGGACGACATCGAGGCCGGGATGGCCGTCGAGGAGCCGGAGCAGCTCCCCGCCGGCGAACCCGGAAGCACCCAACACTGCCACTGAATGCCCCATGTCCACCTACCGAGGAAAGGAAGAAACAGACTATACGCATATGCGCATAACCCGTCAATCGCCGGGCAGCGGTGGCACCGTCTCCTCGTAGAGCCAGCTGTGGAAGAGATCGCCCAACCCAGCTCCGCTCACCTCCTCGGCGAGCGCCACGAAATCCTCGGTGGTGGCGTTGCCGTAGCGAAAGCCGTCTGCAAAGGCTCGCAGGATGCCGAAGAAGGATTCGTCCCCGACCTCGGCGCGCAGCGCGTGGAGGGTGAGGGCGCCGCGCTGGTACACGGAGGCATTGAAGAGGTCGTCGGGACGGGGAGAGCCGGGGGGCGGGAAGCGCTGGGCGGCTTCCTCGGCCGCCTCCGCCGGAGAGAGGCCCCGGGCGGTGAGCCCCCGGCCGCTCATCAGATCGTGGGCCGACCTGGCCCGGTTCCGCAGCGCTGCACTCCCCCGCACGTGCTCCTCCCATAGCCAGCTGGCATAGGTGGCGAAGCCCTCGTTGAGCCAAATGTCCTCCCAACGAGCCACGCTGACGCTGTCCCCGAACCACTGGTGGGCCAGCTCGTGCGCCACCACCGACTCACCGAGCCGGAGGGAGGGAACGGTGAAAGTGGAGAGCGTCTGCGTTTCCAGTGCCCCGGCCGGCTTGGCGGCATCCACCACCAGAGCTCCGTAGGCCTCGAACGGGTAGGCCCCGAACAGCCCGATGAAGAACTCCAGCATCTCTCCCTGGCGCCGGAAGAGGTCCAGTCGGGACTCCGCCAAGTCGTCGTCGAAGAAGTTGCGGATCGTCACACCGCCCGGCCCGGCCTCCTCAGTCATCCGCAAGTCCCCGATCGCCAGCGGTAGCAGGTAGGTAGCAGTGGGATGGCGGGATTCCCAGTGGTAGGTGCGCTCTCCCTCGTCCTCGACGACCGCTTCGAGCACACCGGCGGACGCCACGACCGCCGGCGAGGGGACCGTCACCCGCACGGAGAAGGTTGCCTTGTCACGGGGGTGATCGTTGGCCGGAAACCAGGTGGAGGCCCCATCGGGCTGGCTGAACGTGAACACGCTATCAGCGCCTCGTGTCCACCCGGTGCTGAAGGGAGCGCTCCCCGAGTCACGCGCCGCCGGCTCGCCGGCGTAGGCCACCACTGCCGTGAACGTCTGCCCGGCCGGGAGGACCCTCGCCGGAACGACGGTGAGCTCGCTGCCGCGCCTGGTCACGCCCGCCGGCACACCATCCACGCGCACCGACGAGACCTCCATTCCCGACAGATCGAGGTTGAAGGAGCTCAGATCATGGGTGGCCGCCGCGGTGACGGTGGCCCGCCCCTCCAGCAGCCCGGTGGCGGGGTCGTATTCCAGGTCGAGTGCATAGTGCCCGACGTCATAGCCCCCGTTCCCCAGCTCGGGATAGAGAGGATCCCCGATGCCGGCGGCCCCGGGGCGGCCCACCACGGTGGTGGAGGTGGTCGCTGCGGTCGAGGGCGAGGCGGTAGAGGAAGGTGCGGTCGTGACCGGTGCCTCCCCGCCTCCGTCGCAGCCCGCCATTGCGGCCGCGGCGGCCACGATCCCCGCGACCCAGAACCGCCCTGACAGCCCTCTCACGGCGGCTCGCCAACCGGCGGCTTCCCCGGATCCTCCAGACCGCGCTCCAGCGCCCAGCGGCGCACCATCTCGTAGGCCTCGGTCGACGTGAACGGGCCGTGATCGATGCGATGCTCCAGCAGCACGTCGAGTATCTCCCCCACCATGGGACCGGGAGGGATGCCCAGGTAGCTCATCACCTCGTGACCGTTGATCGGAGGCCGTAGCTTCGCCAGCTCCTCCTGCTGGCGTAGCACCTCGATGCGCTCCTCCAGCCGATCGATATGGCGTTGGATGGCCTCGGCCCGCGCTTCGCTCCGGGTGGTGACGTCACAGCGCACCATCTCGTTGAGGTCTTCGAGGAGGTCGCCGGCATCGCGGACGTAGCGCCGCACTGCCGAGTCGGTCCATCCCATCTTGAAGGTATGAGGGCGAAGGTGCAAGAACACGAGCTGGGCAACGTCCTCCACGAGATCCTTGGGATAGCGCAGCAATCGCAGCCGTTCCTGAGCCATCCGCGCCCCCACCACCTCGTGATGGTGGAAGGACACTCCCTTGGGACCGAAGGCGCGGGTGGCGGGCTTGCCCACGTCGTGGAGGAGGGCGGCGAGCCGCAGTCGCAACGTGGGCGAGGTCTTCTCCACCACCGCCACCGTGTGGGCCAGCACGTCCTTGTGGCGCTGGACCGGGTCCTGCTCCATGGAAAGCGCGGTGACTTCGGGAAGGAACTCCTCGGCCAGACTCGAGCGCATCAAGCCCCGCAGCCCCTCCCCGACGTGAGCGCCCAAGAGCAGCTTGGAGAGCTCGTCGCGGATGCGTTCGGCGGAGATGATGCCGAGGCGCTCCCGCATGTCCCGGACCGCCTCTTCAGCGGCAGCGTCGGGGGTGAACCCCAGTGTGGCTACAAACCGGTACAGACGAAGCATGCGCAGCGGATCGTCCCCGAAAGAGATCTCCGGGGTCAGCGGGGTACGGAGCACGCCCGCAGCGAGATCCGCCAGCCCGCCGAAGGGATCGACGATCTCCGGGTCGGGGAGAGCAACCGCCATGGCGTTGACGGTGAAGTCGCGCCGTGACAGATCGGTCTCCAGGTCTGCGGCGAACTCGACCTGGGGCTTGCGGCTGTCGGTCCGATACACCTCGCGGCGGAAAGTCGTGATCTCGTGAGTGTGCTCTCCGCGACGGACGCCGACGGTACCGAAGGCCTCCCCGAGGGTAAAGAGGCCGTCGGCCCAGCCCGCCACGACTTCCCTGACCTGCTCGGGGCGGGCGTCCGTGCTGAAGTCGAGGTCCTCGTGGGGCCGGTCGAGAAGCACGTCCCGCACCGAGCCTCCCACCAGGTAGAGGCGATACCCGGCGTCCACGAAGCGCCGGCCCAGCTCGGCGGGTACGCCTTCCGGCGCTACCAGCCAGGCGAGTCGCTCGGGGATCATGCCCGACAGGATAGGAAGCCACCCGGCAGGGATGGCTCCGCGCCCCGGGGACGGCTCAGGCGGGCTGCACCTTGAGCAGGCCCAACTGGTCGGCCTTGACTCGGAAGTCGTGCGGGTTGGAAGCGTGGGCCATGGCCACCTGGAGGCTGATGTCGCCGTCTCCGAACAGCTTGAGAATCGCCTGGTCGAACGACTGCATGCCGTAGAACTCACTCTCCTGGATCACTTCGACCAGGGTGTGGGTCTGGTTCTCGTCGACGATGCGGTCGAAGACCCGGCCGTTCATGGTGAGCACTTCCACCGCCGGCACCCGGCCTTCCCCATTGCGCCGCTCCAGCAGCCGCTGGCTGATGATGCCCTTGAGGGTCCCCGCCAACAACAGCCGGATCTGCTTCTGCTGGTAGGGAGGAAACAGATCGATGATCCGGTTCACCGTCTCGGTGGCATCGATCGTGTGCAAGGTGGCCAGCACCAGGTGGCCCGTCTCCCCCGCCTGCAGTGAGGCGCGCACCGTCTCGGCGTCGCGAATCTCGCCGATGAGGATCACGTCGGGATCCTGGCGCAGCACCCGGCGCAAGGCTTCGGAGTACTCGTTGGTGTCCATCCCGATCTCGCGCTGCGAGATGATCGCCGTCTTGTCTTCGTGGATCACCTCGATGGGATCCTCGATGGTGACGATGTTGACCCGGCGCCGGGTGTTGATGTAATCGATCATCGAGGCCAGCGTGGTCGTCTTGCCGGCGCCGGTGGGACCAGTGACCAGTACCAGGCCCCGCTGCTCCTCGGCGAGCTTGGCGAGGATGGGAGGCAAACCCAGCTCGGCGAAGGACTTGGTGGTGGGGAGGATCCTCCGCAGCACGAGGCTCACCGAACCCCGCTGCCGGTAGACATTGACGCGGAAACGTCCCAGCCCCGGCTTGCCGTAGGCGAAGTCGGCTTCGTGGCTCTCGCGGAACTCGGTGGCAGCGCGCTGGGTGAAGATCGACTGCGCGTACTCCTCCGTGTCCTCGGCTTGCAGCGCCGGCAAGTTGGTGGCGTGCAACTCGCCGTCGATACGCAACACGGGAGGTGAGCCGACCTTGAGATGGAGATCGGAAGCACCGATCTCCACGACCTTGGTCAGCAGGTCATCCAACGAAGCCGCCATGCTCCTGTCCCCCGGGGGTCGATGATCGCATTGGGGTTATGTATTCACGCCTTATCGGCAACGAGGGCGCCACACTTGACCCCCGGGTGAGTCACGGCAGCTCCCAATGGCGCCCGGCGGTGGCCGCCGCCAGCTCCAGCATGCGCCAGGCACGCACGTCGGACCCCGGGTGTTGCGGCTCTGACGGTATCTCCCCGCCGGCAGCGCCCACCACCGTGGCCGTCACGGAGTCCCGCATCGCGTCGAGGTCGTAGCCCCCCTCCAGAAAGTAGATCACCCTTCCCGGCGGCGCCTCACCGGCGAGCACCTTCGCCATCGCGCCGTAGTCGCTGGCCAGCAGTCGCATCCCGGCGAGGGGATCGGCGGCGTGGGCGTCGTACCCGGCACTCACCAGAATCCAGTCGGGCCGGAACTGGCGTAGCACGGGCGCGATCACCGACACGAAGGCCTGCCGGTAGACGTCGCCGGCAGCATGAGCGGGGAAGGGGAAGTTGAGGATCGTGCCGGCACCGGGCCCGTAGCCGACCTCGTCGACCCAACCACTGCCGGGGTAGAAGGGGAACTGGTGCAGCGACAGATACAGAACCCGTGGGTCGGCATCGAACACCTCCTGCGTGCCGTTGCCGTGGTGCACGTCCCAGTCGACGATCGCCACTCGCTCTCCCTCCACGGTGAGCGCCCGAGCGGTGACGGCGATGTTGTTGAAGAGGCAGAAACCCATTGCCCGATTGGCCAGCGCGTGGTGGCCCGGCGGCCGGATCGCCAGCACCGCCACCTCGCCCATCCCCATCCGCAGGGCGTGAACCGCGGCCGGTCCCGCTCCCGCCGACCGCAGCGCCGCCTCCCAAGACCGGCGTGATACGAAGGTGTCGGGATCGAGCTCCCCACCCCCCGATTGGCAAAAACGCCTGATGGCGTCGATGTAGTCGGCGTCGTGCACCGTGGCCAGCAGCGCTTCGTCTACCTCCGGTGCCTGGAGCTCCACCACGGTCACGGGCGCCGCTCGCACGCCCGCCTCCACCGCTTCGAGCCGGGCGGGACGCTCCGGGTGCCACGCTCCGGCGTCGTGGTGGCGAAACGCGGGATGGGTCACCAGCAGCACGTCCATGGGCCCTACTCTGCCAGACCGGCCGACGCCCTACGATTCCCCTATGGAGCACCACCTCCGGCGCGGCAGGGCAGCGTGAAGGTGACGGTCCGCGGTGAATGGCCGGGGCGGTTGCTGCTCCGCTCCGGATGGTCCAAGGCGGTGGCCCGGCCCTGGAACGAGGACATACCCGACGCCAGCCTCCGTCTGGTGCGGGGTGCGCCCGCTTTCCTGGTCGGCTGCACCGGCTACCTGCTGGAGAGGGGAGCCGCCGGAGTGGCTTCCCCTCCCCTTCCGTGGGCGGCCACCCGGCCGTGGCGCCACGCCGGGTTCCAGCCCTATCTGGCGCTGGATCTCTTCGAGCGGAGCCTCAGCGACCACCTACCCGATCCACCACACCACATCGAGCCGGCGGCGGACCAGCCGTGGCAGGAGCTGCTCGAGGTGGATCGCGGCGCCTTCCCCCCGTTGTGGAGGCTCGACGAGTTGGGGCTACAGGAAGCGGTCGACGCTACCCCACAGGCGTCACTGTTGCTCGCACCTGTGGAGGCGGCGCGCCTCGCCGGCTTCGCCATCGTCGGCATCAGCGGCGCCACCGCCTACCTGCAGCGAGTCGCAGTACGCCCCGAGGAACAAGGCCGCGGTTACGGGCGGGCGTTGCTGCGCGCCAGCCTGCTCTGGGCACGCCGCCGGGGGGCGAGCACCATCCTCCTCAACACTCAGCCGGGCAACGCCGCGGCCGCGGCCCTGTACCGTTCGGAGGGCTTCGTCCGCTTCGATCCGGGCCTGCACGTTCTGCGGCGCGGCGAAGGTAACGGTGATCCCCAACGAGACGTCGAAATACCGAGCAGCTCCGAACCCGAGGCTCCAGCGTGATTCGCCTGGTCACCGACTCGTCGAGCGACCTGCCCCTGGGCCTGGCCCACGAGCATGCGGTCGAGGTCGTACCCCTGACTATTCGCTTCGGGGACGAGGAGTACGTGGACCGGGAAGAGCTGACCCATGCCGACTTCTGGACCAAGCTCGCCTCGTCGACCCGTCTCCCCGAAACCTCCGCACCGGGAGTGGGGCGCTTCCAGGACGCCTACCGCAAGCTCGCCGCCGAGGGCGCCGACGGTGTGGTGGCCGTCTGCATCTCCTCCCGTCTCAGCGCCACCTACCAGTCCGCGGTGATCGCCGCCGAGCGTCTCGAGGTGGGGATACCCGTCAAGGTGGTGGATTCGGCCGCGGTATCGATGGCGCTTGGTTTCCAGGTATTGGAAGGCGCCCGGGCGGCCGCGGCCGGAGGGAGTCTCGACGCCGTGGCGGCGGCGGCACGCTCCGCCGTTCCCAAGACCAACCTGCTGGCGGCTCTCGAGACCCTCGAGTTCCTGAAGCGGGGAGGGCGCATCGGCGGTACCCAGGCCTTCTTCGGAGGCCTCCTCGACGTGAAACCACTGGTTTCCTTCCGCGACGGAGTGGTTGCACCGGCAGGTCGCGTGCGCACCCGCTCCAAGGCGCTGGCTGCGATCGAGGCGCGGGTAGCCAGCATGGCCGCGAGCCTCGCTGAAGTCGCCGTGCTCCACGGTGCCGCGTCCGATGCCGCGCTGCTGCGGGAAAGGCTGACGAACCTCCTCCCCGCGGAGCGGGTCAGCATGGCCGAGCTGGGCCCCGTCGTCGGGACCCACAGCGGGCCGGGCGTCATCGGCGTCGCCTACCGTCTCTACTGACAGGACGCCGCGTTCGGTGCTCGGCACCATTCGCGGTTAACTGGTGACCGTCGAACCCGACCGGGAGGCCGCGTGCCGCCACCGCTTCCAGATCGCTACCGCCTCGAGCTCCGCCTGGGGCGGGATCACGACGTCGAAGAGTGGCTCGCCACCGACATCTCTCTGGATCGCCCGGTACTGATCCGAGTGCTGGGACCGGAGACGCCGGAGCCCCGCCGGGAGCAGTTCCTCGCGGCCGTACGCGGAGCGGCGGCGGTCACGCATCCCCACCTAGCCGCGGTGTTCGCCGCCGGACTCATCGCCGACGGTGCCTACTCGGTGTCGGAATGGGGCGGCGGAGTCACCATGGCACATCGCATCGCCGCCGGTGAGGCCATGCCCGTCGACGAGTTCCTCCCCAATGCCGCCGGTCTAGCGGCGGCGCTCGCCAACCTCCACGCCTCCGGACAGCTCCACGGCGCCATCGATCCCGGGGCCGTGCTGTACGCCTACGCTCATCCTGCCAAGCTGACGGGGTTCGGGCGCCCTCAGGTCGATGCCTCCGCCGCCGAGGACGTGCGTGCCCTCGCCGCCACGCTCGAAGCGTCCCTCACCGGCAGCTACCGGCGCGACCTGCCGCCTTCGCAGATCGTCGACGGGGTGACCCCGGAGGTGGACCGGACGCTGGCCGCGGCCGCCAACGGCGAGCTCACCGCCGCCACCTTCGCCGAGGCCCTGCAAGCGACGCCTACCGCGCCGCGGCCGGCGGCGCGCCGGACGGCCTGGTCGTGGCGCTGGTTGGTGCCGGTAGCGCTGCTCATCACCCTCGCCGTGGGCATCGTCCTGCTGGGCAACCTCTTCACCGGGGGGTCCGCCTCCCCCGTGCTCTTTCCCGCCACTCCCACGGCGACCACCGCCCCGCCCCCCACCGCCGCCGCCCCCACCACGGCCCCGCCCCCCACCGGAGGTCCCAGTGCGATCGTCGTGCAGGCGGCCACCTACGACCCGCTCGGCGACGGAACCGAGCACGACAGCCGCGTACCCCTGCTGCTCGACGGCGATCTCTCCACCGCCTGGCGGACCGAGAGCTACTTCGACCCGCTCCCCCGCCTCAAGAGTGGAGTCGGCCTCACCTTCGAGGTGCAGGGAGCGGTCACCATCATCGAGCTGGCGGGCATCTCCGATGGCACCGCCTATTCCCTCTACTGGGCGGACCGCCTCCTGCCCGCCCTCGAGGGCTGGCAGCGCGTGCAAAGCGGTCGGGCAGCCGGCAACCAGGTCGTAGCCCAGGTGCCGACCCGGGAGGGCGGGGTGTGGATGGTATGGCTCACCGACCTTCCCCGACAGGCCGACGACCAGTACCAGGCCGCCATCGCAGAAGTACGCTTCCGATCATGACCTCCGCCGGTGCGCAGCGAGATCAGCTGCTCGTCGAGCGGTTCGTGGCGGGCGATCGTGTCGCCTTCGAGGAGTTGATGCGCGCTCACGAGGACCGAGTGTTCGCCGTCTGCCTGCGGGTCCTCGGCGACCGCGAGCAGGCGCTCGACGCCGCGCAGGAGACCTTCATCACGCTCTACCGCAAGGCCGGCCAGTTCTCCGGGCGCTCGGCCTTCACCACCTGGCTCTACCGGGTCGCCGTGAACACGTGCTACGACCAGGCCCGTAAAGCGAAGCGAGCCGCCGCCGTCCCCCTGGCCGACACCCGAGACCCCGTCGACCCTCGCAGCCAGGACGAGATCTCCGCCGTCGAGCTGCGCCCCGACCTGGAGGCCGCCCTGGCGCAGCTCCCGACCGAGTTCCGCACCGCGGTGGTTCTCAGCGACCTGGAGGACCTCTCGCTCCAGGAGGTTGCGGAGGCACTGGACGTGCCGGTGGGAACCGTCAAGTCGCGCGTCTTCCGCGGGCGACGGCTGCTGGCCGAAGCCCTCGGGAACCGAAACGGTACCCCCGCCCATCCAACAGGTGAGCACCATGCATGAGCACGACCAGGACCTGATCGCCGCCCTCGCGGAGGGCACGCTGCCTCCCCACGAGGCGGCGGCGGCGCGCCCGGACGTGCTGGCATGTAGTGACTGTCGCCCAGAGCTCGAACTGCAGCAACGGGCCCTGGCCGCGTTGCGTACGGCCCCTCGACCCACACTCACCGAGCTGGAGCGGGCTCGCCTCCGCCGGGCCGTGCTCCCCGACATCAGGGAAGCAGCAGCCCCGGCACCGCCTCACTGGATGGCGCGTTGGATGCCGGCTTTCGCCGCTGCGGCAGTGTTGGTGGTAGCGGTAGGAGCCGCCGCGCTGCTGCGCGGGGCCGGCGGCGGCGACTTCGAAGCTGCCCTGGAGACCACGGCCCCCTCCGAGGCTGCCGCGGAGGCTCCCCCCGCCACCATAGAGACGGCCGCCGTTCCGGAGGCAGTCACCGATGTGAATGGCGTTCCGTACCGCGCCACTGCCGACGTCGAGGTGGTCGATCTGGGCGCGGTCACCCTGGAAGAGATCGAGGAACAAGCCGCCGAGCTCTCCGTCTCGTTCTTCGCTGCCGTCGACGACGCTTCCAAAGTGAGGCGTCTCCAGGTCGAGGGCGTCTCGTGCGGCGATGCCGTGATCGAGGACCTATCCGACCAGGCGGAGGTCGCGGTGGTCGCCATCGCCACCGTGGAAGGAAGCCCCGTCGAAGTGATCGCGGTCAGTGATCCCGAGCTTCCCGGCCCGCTGATCGTCGTGGTGGAACGAGACGACTGCTCGGTGAAGGCCACCTTCGGCCCCTGATCCCCGCGCCCGGCGTGCCGGTGGGCCGCGCCGCACGGAGACCCAGCACCTCGCGGCGCCGAGCTAACCTACGGGCGGGTATGGAAGACTTCCCGGTCAAGTTCGCCGACTTCCTGGAGAACCTCGCCACCAAGGTGCGCGAGCTCACCGTCGACCGCCTGAATCGCTTCTTCCGTATCGCCGCGTGGAGCCTCGTCGCCGCGGTACTCGGGCTCGCCGCCCTGGTCCTCGCAGTGATCGGGGTGTTCCGGGCGATCGCAGTGCCCTTGGGAGACGTACTGGCGTACACCGTCATCGGGGGAGTATTCGTCATCGCCGGTGCGTTCATCTGGTTCGGACGTAGTCGAACCCCCGAGGAAGAAGAGGATGGCTGAGCGAGTCGTCATCATCGGGTCCGGTCCGGCCGGACTCACTGCCGCCCTGTACACCGCCCGCGCCGACCTGGAGCCGCTGGTCTTCGAAGGGATCGAAGCGGGCGGCCAGTTGATGATCACCACCGACGTCGAGAACTACCCCGGTTTCCCCGACGGCATCTTGGGCCCGGAGCTCATGGATCGTTTCCGCAAGCAAGCGGAACGCTTCGGGGCCCGGCTGCAAGCGACCGACGTGACCCGGGTGGATTTCGCCTCGCACCCTTTCAAGGTCTGGGCCGACGCCGATGAGCACAGCGCCCGTGGTGTGATCGTCGCCACCGGCGCCGCCGCCCTCTGGCTGGGGGTCCCCGGTGAGGAACGACTGCGGGGACGCGGGGTCTCAGCCTGCGCCACCTGTGATGGTTTCTTCTTCCGGGACAAGGAGGTAGTCGTGGTCGGAGGGGGCGATTCCGCCATGGAGGAAGCAACCTTCCTCACTAAGTTCGCCTCCAAGGTGACCATCGTGCACCGTCGAGACCGCTTTCGCGCCTCGGCGATCATGGCCCGGCGCGCGCTGGAGAACCCCAAGATCGAGGTGCGGTGGAACTCCGTCGTGAAGGAAGTCCTCGGCGACGGTGAAGTCACCGCGGTTCGCTTGCGCGATGTCGCCAGCGGCGAGGAGCAGGAGCTCCCTACCGGCGGCTTGTTCGTCGCCATCGGCCACCGGCCCAACACCGAGATCTTCCAAGGGCAGCTGGACATGGACGGCAACGGCTACGTGGTACTGAAGGGCGATGGCTCAACCGCTACCTCGGTTCCGGGCGTATTCGCCGCTGGGGACGTGGCCGACCCGGTCTATCGCCAGGCCGTGACCGCAGCCGGCGCCGGCTGCCAGGCCGCCATCGACCTGGAGCGGTGGCTGGAAGCGCAGGAATGATCGCGCCCCGAACGGGGTTGGCATCCATCGCCTGATCGACAGAGGAGACACCACATGGCAGAGAACATGGTCACCGTGACCGACCGCTCCTTCGAGGACACCATCGGGTCGGAGACCCCCGTGCTCGTGGACTTCTGGGCGGAATGGTGCGGACCGTGCCGGTTGGTGGATCCGGTGCTCGAGGAGATCGCCGGGGAGCATCCCGATCAGCTCACCATCGCCAAGCTCAACGTCGACGAGAACCCCCACACGGCGGCCTCCTACGACGTGATGAGCATTCCCACCCTCATCGTGTTCCAGCAAGGGGTGGAGAAGAAGCGGATCGTGGGCGCCCGGCCCAAGCACGCCCTCCTCCAGGAACTCGAAGAGTTCATCACATAGGCGGCGTCAGCCTGCGACGATAGAGCCATGCGGCTCTATCGCGTCGGGGACTCCGGAAACTCCATCAGGGACATCCAGGACCGGCTGGACGCGCTCGGTTTTCCCTGCCACCCCGACCCCAAGGGCGAGTTCGCCGCGGGAACCCGGACGGCAGTAGTCGCTTTCCAGCGCTCCCGAGGCGTCGACCCCGACGGCATCGTGGGCCCGGACACGTGGCGGGCCCTCTACGAGGCGGGTTACCGCCTCGGCGATCGCCTGCTCTTCCTGCGCCGGCCCATGCTGCGGGGCGACGACGTGGGCGAGTTGCAGCGCCGCCTCAACGCCCTTGGTTTCGACGCCGGGAAGGTCGACGGCATCTTCGGACCCGATACCGAGCGCGCTCTGCTCGACTTCCAGCGCAACCGGCGTATGGCCGAGGACGCCGCCTGTGGGCCGGTAGTGGTCGCGGAGTTGCGCCTGATGGCCCGAGCCACACAGAAGACCGGCCGGGAAGCGGTCCGGGAGCGGGAGTGGCTGCGCCGCCTCCCCCGATCCGTGGTGGGGAGCCGGGTGTACCTCGATCCGGGCTGTCGCGATCAGGCCGAAAGCGATGCAGCCTGGGCCGCCGCCACCGCCTCGGCGTTGGCCCTGCAACAGCGCGGTGGCATTCCGCTGCTCTCCCGCAGTGCGGACGTCCATCTCCCGGACCGGGTGCGGGCTCGGCGAGCCAACCGGCTGGGTGCCGACCTCATCGTCGGATACCAGTTTCCCGGCAGTGACCGCACCGCGGTCTACTTCTTCGCCTCTGCGCTGAGCCGCAGCGAGGCCGGCGCCTTGCTCGCCCATGAGGTGGCCGCGCTGCTGGGCATGGATGTGGAAGGGCGGGCCATGCCCATTCTGAAAGAGACCCGGGCCCCCGCGATCGTGGTGGCCCACGCCGGATTGGGCCGCAAGCTGGGAGCGCAGGTGGCCGACGGCGTGCTGGCCTTCTTCCGTCACGCCTCCCTGCAGGAGATCGGAGAGACGGCGGGCCTCTAGCCAGCCCCTCGACCGCCGACTTTCCGAGGCACTAACCGAAGAAGGTGCGGTAAATCCGCTCCAGCTCTTCCAGCGAAGCAAAGCGGATCGACACCCGGCCCCGCTTGTTGCGGTACTGAATCCTCACCGGCGTCCCGAGGCGCTCGCTGAGCCGCTGCTCCAGCTCGATGATCGCCACCGGGCGCACCTCCCTCAGCTTGGGCCGGGGCGGGGCTGCTTCGTCGGCAGCCTTGCGCGCCCGCACCGCCTCCTCCACCTGGCGCACCGACCAGCCCTCACCCGCCGCCTGGCTGGCGATGTGCTCGGCGTACTTGCGATCCTCCAGGCCCAGCAGCGGCCGCGCATGCCCGGCGGTGAGCTCCCCTCGCTCCAGCAGGCCTTGGATGGCGGCCGGCAGCTGCAACAAGCGCAGCGTGTTGGTCACCGCCGCCCGGCTCTTGCCTACCCGGGTAGCCACCTCCTCGTGGGTCATGCCAAAATCTTCCAGAAGCTGCTGGTAGGCAGCTGCCTCCTCCAGCGGAGACAGATCCTCCCGCTGCACGTTCTCGATGAGCGCCTCGGTGAGCGACCCCTGATCGTCGGCGGTGCGGATCATGGCCGGGATCTCCCGCAAGCCCACCTTGCGGGCAGCCCGCCAGCGGCGCTCCCCGGCGATGAGGGTGAAGCCGGGCTGGTCGGGCCGGGGACGCACCACCACCGGCTGCAGCACCCCCACCTCGGCGATCGAAGCCGCCAAACCCTCCAGCGCCTCCTCGTCGATGCGGGAGCGGGGTTGTTGCGGGTTGGGACGGATTTCGTCCAGCGGTATCAGAGCGAAGCCGTGGCTGGGGATGACCTCCGCCTGCGGAATGAGCGCTTCCAATCCCCTTCCCAGTCCGCTCCTGCGCCCCGACATCACCCTATTGCCTCCTCCTCAAGAGCGCCCGTGCCGGCGCCCGAACTCGCGTGCCAGTTCCCGGTAGGCGATCGCCCCCCGACTCGTCGGATCGAATGCCTCGATGGGCTCCCCGTAGGAGGGCGCCTCGGAGAGCCGCACCGTGCGGGGAATCACCGTTTGGTAGGCCGCCTCTCCGAAGTACTCCCGCACTTGCCCCGCCACGTCGGCGGCGAGCCGGGTGCGGCCGTCGTACATGGTCAACAGCACCCCCCCGATCTCGAGGCGCGGATTCAGGTTGTTGCGCACCAACTCGATGTTGCGCAACAACTGGCTCAGTCCCTCCAGCGCGTAGTACTCGCACTGGATGGGAATGAGCACTTCGTGCGCCGCCGCCAGCGCATTGACGGTGAGCAACCCCAACGAGGGGGGACAGTCGACCAGGATGTAGTCGTAAGCCCCATCCACTGCCTTCAGCGCATTGCGCAGCCGCAACTCGCGGGAGAAGGTGGACACCAGTTCGATCTCCGCCCCCGCCAGGTCGATGGTGGCGGGAACGACGAACAGGTCGCGCATGCTGGTGGGCTCCACCACGTCGTCCAGAGGCTTCTCCGCCAGCAGGCTGTCGTACACCGAAGCGGCGATGGTGGCGCGGTCGATACCCAGCCCCGAGGTGGCGTTCCCCTGCGGATCGAGGTCCACCACCAGCATCTGTGCCCCCTCTGCGGCCAGTGCCGCCGCCAGGTTGACGGTCGTCGTCGACTTTCCTACGCCGCCCTTCTGATTGGCGACCGCGCAGATGAGAGTGGAACGCTCCGGGGTCACGTCCGGCACATGATAAGGAGCCACGCCGGGGCGTCAAGAAGGACTGCCGGCACCTCGAGGACGCGGACCCGGGTGCCCGGCTGCTGGGCCCACTCCCCCAGCCCGGCAGCGGCTGCCTCCGGCGGGCTCCGGCGACTCAGTCCCACCACGGCGCGCCCTCCAGCAGCCAGCAGGCGCGCCACTGCCGGCAGGGCGGCGGGGGGAGAGAGCACCGCCCGCATCACCACCCCGTGCCAGCCGGGAGCGACCGTGGCCAGGTCGGCGCGTCGCACCTCTACGTTGGGGAGGCGCAGCGAACGCACCGCCCGTCGCGCCAGCCGGGCCCGTCGCTCGCTGCGGTCCAGCAGCACCACCTCGGTATCACCCCACAACACCGCCAGCGGGATCCCGGGCAGACCAACCCCACTACCGGCGTCCAGCAGCGTCCGTGGGGGCGCCTCCCCGCGCCATCCGACGGCAAAGAGGAGCGCGTCGCCGAGGTGACGTTCCCACAGGCGGGCGCCCTCCGCTGGTCCCAGCGCCCCGGCGGGGATCGCCTCGGCGCGCAACCAGCGGGCGTAGCGTGCCAGCGCCTCTCCTTGCTGCCGGGAGAGCGACCAGCCCGCCCAAGCGGCAGCGGCCTCCGCTCGCTGCCATCCGCTGCGCTCGTCTCCCGCCATGTTTCACGTGAAACAGCCGGGCCCGGGTCAGGGGGAGGGGTCTCCCTCGTCGCCGCCTTCCTCCCGCGCCAGCACCACCGCCCGCTCCGGCTCCTCTCCCTCCGAGTAGGAGGAGACGCCGGCGATGTCCACCACCGCGTCGTGGATCACCTTGCGATCGGCGGCGTTCATCGGCTCCAGCATCACTTCGCCCCCTTCCTGCAACACTTGCCCGGCCAGCCGCTCGGCATAGATGCGCAGTGCTTCGCGACGGCGTTCGGTGTAGCCGGCGATATCGAGGCGGATGCGGACCCCGCCCCGGGTGCGACGCTGTACCACGGTGCGAACCAGCTCGTGCACCGCCTCTAGAATCGCCCCCTTGACGCCCACCAGCGCCTCCGTCTGGTCACCGGAGACCTGCGCCACGATCACGTCCTCCTCGACGCGCACCTCGACCGCCCCTTCCAGGCCGAAGGCCTCCAGGAGGCCTTGCAGGAACTCCCGCACCACCGCCCCCTGCTCCTCGCGGTTGGGTGCTTCCTCCGCTGGCGGACCCTCCTCCGGTACCCGACGCTCTCCCGCTCCCTCTGCCACGGCTGCCCTCCTCGCCGGCTCTGCTGGTTCTCTACCCCGACGCCGCGGCGTCGCAGGCTGGTCCTTCTCCGCCGCCGGCTTGCCCCCGGCGCGCTCCCCCCGCGCCCCACCGCGGCGTGGCTCTCTCCCGCGGCCCTCAGCCTCTTTCCGGCGCGACCCCGCCCGCGGCTGCGCCCCCCGCTCACCGGCCTGGGCGGCGCGGCGCTGGCTGCGGCGCTGCTCTCCCCCGCGGCCCTCAGCCTGCTCCCGGCGCGACCCCGCCCGCGGCTGCGCCCCCCGCACCTGGGCTGCCCGCTCCCCGCTCCGCTTACCGCGCCGCCGCCGGGCGCGGCGCCGCGTCACCCGCACCAGTGCGTCCTGGCCCCCAATGCCGAGGAAGCCGCGCGCCGGCTCCTGGAGCACCTCCACCTCGGCCTGATCGGGCGCCAGACCGAGTTCCTCCAGAGCGGCCTCCACCGCCACCTCCACCGTCTTTCCTCTGACCTCGACCCACTCCACGGCTACTTCCTCCTGCGGCGCTTGCGCTTCTTCGCCGAACCCTGCGGGCGCTTGCGCGGCGGCGGCGCCGGCTCGGGTTCGGGTTTGTCCTCCCGCCCGGCTGCGGGCGTGGGGCGACCGTCGAGGGAGAAGATCACCGCCTGCTGGCCGAGTCGGAAGACATTCGAGGTGGCCCAGTACAACACCAGTCCGACGGGGAAGTTGTAGGAAATCACCCCGAACAACAACGGCATCAACTTGGTGACCGTCTGCTGGGCTTTCTGTTGCTGTCCCTGCGCCTGGCTACGCGGGGTGGCGTGCCACTGTTGCACGAACTGGGTGAGCACCATGAGCACCAGCAGCGTGAGGTAGGGAAGCGCCGCCACCAGGCCCTCGTCGCTCACCACCGCCGCCGGGCGTTTCCCCAAGTCCATGGCCAAGAAGCGGGCGCCCCCTTCCTCCAGCAGCCGATATAGTGCGGTTCCGGCGGGAATGTGGTTCTCTTGGGTCGGGGTGTTCAGCACTCGGAAGAGCGCGAACCAGATCGGCATCTGCACCAGCAGCGGGATGAGACACCCGCCGGGAGTGGCGCCGGCGGCCCGCTGCACCTTCATCAGCTCCGCCTGCAGCGTCTGTGGATCGTCCTTGTACTCCTTCTGCAGGCGTCGAATCTCCGGTTGAATCTCCTGGAAAGCCCGCGTCGACCGCGTCTGTTTCAGGGTGAGGGGGAAGAGGAGCACGTTGATGAGCACCGTCAGGATGATGATGGCGACGCCGTAGTTCGGAATCCAGTCGTAGAAGGTGCTGAGCAGGTAGCCCAGGGTCGAGGTGAGCGCGTTCCATAGTTCGCTCACGGCGCCCTCCGCTCCGGCACCGGGTCGTGCCCGCCTTCCGCCCAGGGGTGGCAACGCCCGATGCGTTTCATGCCCATCCAGGCTCCCCGCAGCAACCCGAAGCGCCCCATGGCTTCATAGGTGTACTGGGAGCAGGAGGGGAGGTAGCGGCAGTGGCGACCCAACGCCGGTGATACCAATTTCTGGTAGACGCGGATAGCCGCCTGCCCCAGCACGGCGGGCCGCAGGGGGACCCGGGACTGCTCATTCATGGGGCGTCTCTCTACCTTCCCCCACCGCCTCTTCCACCCAGGAGATTAGCTCTGCAAATGGGACGTCGGCTACGGACGCCGCGGCGACGACCACGTAGTCCCGTCCTTCCTCCAACCGCACTCTCTTCAGTACCTCTCTCAGCCGCCGCTTGGCGGTGTTGCGGCGCACCGCTCCGCCTAGCTTTCGGCCCGCTACCAGGCCCACTCGCGCCGGGCCCGGAGCTCCCGGCGCGGTAACGATCAACACGCCACCTACCCGGCGGCGGACACCCTGAGCGAACACCCTCTCGAAGGCCGCCCGTCCTCGCAACGGGAGATAGGAGGTGCCGCTAGGCAGCGAGACGGCCCCGGCCCTTCGCCCGACGCCGCTTCAGGATGGCGCGGCCCGCGCGGGTGCGCATGCGGGCTCGAAAGCCGTGGCGCCGCTTGCGACGACGGAGATTGGGCTGGTAGGTGCGTTTCATGGCGAATCTCGAGTGAGGTCGGGCCAGGTTATGAAACCGGCGGCGCCGTTGTCAAAGGCCCGCCCGTGGTATCACTGTCCGCGGGGTGTCCGCGACGCGGCCCCGCAGAGAGCGCGAGAAAAAAGGCTAGTGCGCGAAAACCTCCTTAGTGCTCTCGACCCCGGTTTCGGCCCCTCACTCTCGCCGTGAGCGCCACCGGAAACCTCCCCTACCAGGCCTTTTGCCTCGCGGTCCCGGCGCTCCCACCCCGATAAGCCGGGTTTTGTCGCTCTTGAAGGGGGTGTGAATGCCGCTCTACACTCGCCCGGCCGGAAGCACTCCGGCACCTCACTTCCCCAGGGCCAGTGTGGAGAAGGCTCATGGGTGAACCGCTCAGCAACTCCACGGGGAGCCAACCCCGTTCTCCACACGGTGTGGATAGGTCTGTGGACATGTGAGTTTGAGGGAGGGGTGCTGTGGCAGATACGAGTGCGGATTGGGATCTGTTCCGGAAGTCCCTCCACGCCCGCGTGACACCCGTTACCTGGCAGACCTGGCTACAGCCCCTCACCCACGGCGATGCCGCCGACTCCAACGTGGTGCAGGTGGTAGCACCGAGCGACTTTCATCTGCGCTGGGTGGCCGACAAGTACCGGGACGTGCTGGAGGACGTTGTGGCGTCGGTCTACGGCCCGGAGCGCAGCCTGGAACTGGTGGCGGCCTCTCCGGCCGATACCGCGGAGTTGGAACCCATCGATCTCGAAGAAGCCCTCGAGAGCGACGAAGCCGACACCCCGACCACGACCGTTCCGTTGTCCGCGGCCACGCTGCTGGCCCAGCATCGCCTGGCTCCCAAGTACCGGTTCGAGAACTTCGTCGTCGGTCAGTCAAACCGCTTTGCCCACGCTGCGGCGATGGCTGTCGCAGAGCAGCCCGGTGCCCACTACAACCCGCTGTTCATCTACGGCGGGGCCGGGTTGGGGAAGACGCACCTCCTTCACGCAGTAGGTCATCACGCGTTGGAGCTCGCTCAGGCAGGGCTGGTGCGCTACGTGACGTCGGAGAACTTCTTCAACGACTTCATCGACAGCATCCGCCGCAAGCGAATGGATGAGTTCAAGACGCGCTACCGAACCACCGACATCCTGCTGCTCGACGACGTGCAGTTCTTCGATGGCAAGGAGCAGATCCTCGAGGAGTTCTTCCATACGTTCAACGATCTGTACGAAGCCGGCAAGCAGATGGTGATCAGCTGCGACCGACACCCGCGCGATCTCTCCACGCTCGAAGATCGCCTGCGCAGCCGCTTCGAATGGGGACTGCTCACCGACATTCAGCCGCCCGACGTCGAAACCCGCTTGGCGATCCTCCGCAAGAACTCCGACCTGACGCCCCAAGGCGTTTCCGAGGACGTCCTCGAGTTCATTGCCCATCACGTGGAAGACAATATTCGCGAGCTCGAAGGTGCTCTCACTCGCGTCACCGCCTACGCGGCCCTCACCAACCAGCCCATCGATCTCGTGATGGCCCAAGACGTCTTGCAAGATCTGGTTCCGTGCGCCGAGATCCGGCCTCTTGCCCCGGACGAGATCGTCCTCGCCACCGCCGCTGTCTTCGGCTTCTCCACCCCCGACCTGCAGGGCCCCAGCCGCCGCCAACCCCTGGTCCTGGCCCGCCAGATCGGCATGTATCTATGTCGCGAGCTCACCGATCTCTCTCTTCCCAAGATCGGCGACGTGTTCGGCGGGCGGGACCACTCCACGGTCCTGCATGCCGTCGACAAGGTAAAGCGCCTGATGCAGACTGACCACGAGGTGTTCGAGCGGGTGACCGCGCTCTCCCAGAGCCTGCGGAGAAACTGACTCATGCTCCACAGCCGACTCTCCCTCCACCCGACCTTCTGTCGACAAGCGCCTCTTCATCCACACCCCTTGTGGAGGCAGTCCGGCCGCCCTGACCTGGGCAAACACCACGCTCTCCACAATCACCAACCCCTACGACTACTACTACCGTTGGTATCTCAAATCAGTCGTTGTAGAAGGGATTGAGGATCTGTGCGTATCCGAGCAGAACGTGATGACCTTGCCGATGTCTTCTCCCGTGCCCAGCGGGCGGTGGGCCTGAAGCCGGGCTTGCCGATCTTGCAGGGGCTGTTGTGTGAGGCTCTTGGCAGCACACTGCGGGTTACCGGCACCGATCTGGAGATGACGGTACGAACGGCCAGCGAGGTGGAGGTCCTGGAGGAGGGGCGGGTGGCGCTACCGGGCAAGCTGGCCGCGGAGGCGGTTCGCAAGATGCCGCCCGGCGCAATAACGGTCGGGTCCTCCGACGGAGAGGTAGAGATCGTGGGAAGGGGTCCACGTTTCGCGCTGCGAGAGTTGCCGGCCGATGATTTTCCCCAGATCATGGATCCCTCGTTCGAGGGCGCGGTGGGGGTAGATGGGGATGAGTTGGGGTTGGCGGTGAGTCAGGTGACGGTGGCGGCTTCGGGCGATGCCGCCCGTCCCATCCTGACGGGAGTGTTGTTCGAGCCGAGTGATGAGGGGCTGCGTCTGGTGGCAACGGACTCCTATCGGTTGGCCGTGCGTAAGGTCCCCGGCGTCTCGATAGGGGAGCAGGGTCTGGTTCCGGCGCGCGGGCTGCGTGAGTTGAGCCGCACGGTGGCGGCCGCCAAGGTTCAGATCTCCCTGCAGCCTCGAGAGGTGGCCTTCGGATCGGAGCGAGGAACCCTGACGCTGCGTCTCATCGAGGGCACCTTCCCCAATTACCGTCAGTTGCTGCCGGAGGATTATCCCAACCGCGTCGTCGTAGAGAAGGAGGCTCTCCTGGACGCCTTGGGACGGGCGGCGCTGGTGGCGGAAGAGCATATCCCGGTGCGAATGCGTCTCATGGAGGGGGGCATCGAGGTCTCCGTGACGCGCCAAGACGTAGGCGGCGAGACCGAGCACGTGCCGGGAGACTTCAAGGGAAGCGCCGAGGAGGTGCTCATCGCCTTCAACCCGCGTTACCTGACCGATGGGGTTTCGGTCGTGGAGGGCGAGCGGGTGCAGATCGAGGTGATCGACGGCCTCAAGCCGAGTGTGATTCAGGGGATCGATCATCCCGACTTCCTCTACCTGCTGATGCCGGTCCGTATCTGAATGGAGCTGGACTGGGTAGAGCTTCGCCACTTTCGCTCTTACCGACAGCTGCGTCTAGAGCCCGACCACGGCGTCAACGTCCTCGTCGGCCCTAACGGGTCAGGCAAGAGCAACTTCGTGGAGGCGGTGGCTTATCTGGCGACGCTGCGGTCCTTGCGGAGCGCACCCGAGGAGACACTGATCGCGGACACCCAGGAACAGGCCGTGGTACGGGGGCAGGTGAGTCGGCGGGATGTCAGGTCGTTGATCGAGGTGGAAGTCCCCCGCCGGGGCCGGCGCCGGGTACAGGTGAATCGGCAACGGCTGGCACGGAGCGCAGAGTTGCTCGGCCACCTGCGGGTGGTGGCGTTTCTCCCCGATGACCTGGATGTGGTGAAGCGGGGACCGGCCAACCGCCGCGCCTTTCTCGATCAGACGGCCGTGCAGCTGTGGCCGCTGGCGCATAGCGAGCAACAGGATTTCGAGCGCGCCCTCCGGCAGCGAAACGCGTTCCTGCGTCAGGCAGGAGGCCGTCCAGACGGGTCCACGCTGGAGGTGTGGGATGGCCGCTTGTCACAAGCGGGTGCCAAGGTGATCGAGCGAAGGGGGCGCGCCACGGCCGCGATACAGGAGGAGGTGGAGCGCAGTTATCGCCGGCTGGCAGGAGAGCCTGTCGAGGTTGTCATGGAATATCGATCGAGTTGGGCCGGGCAGCTGGCTACCGGGGCGAGCATCGAGGAATACGAGGCCGCGCTGCGCGGCGCGCTGGGAGCGGCACGGCCACAAGACGCGGAGCGGGGCACGACCACCGTCGGGCCCCATCGCGACGAGCCCGTCTACCTGCTGGGCGGGGCCGACACCCGCACCCATGCCAGCCAGGGCGAGCAGCGGACGCTGGCCCTGGCGCTGCGACTGGGGGCGCACTTCGCCGTGGAAGCCATGATGGGGGAACCTCCGGTGCTGCTGCTCGATGACGTCTTCTCTGAGCTTGATGGAGCTCGCGCCGAGGCTCTGGGGGGAACGCTGCCGCGCGCCCAAACCTTCATCACCACTGCCCGCGAGGGAGACGTCCCCGTGTCGGGCCGGGTGTGGAAGGTCGCCGAGGGGAGGGTGACGTGAGAGAGCTCGAGCCCATCGGGACCTCCTTGGGACCCACCCTGGAGGGTTTGGGGGTGACTTCCCTGGATGTCCTGGTGACCCTGTTCGAGGAGTGGGATCAGGTGGCCGGCGAGCCCTGGGCCGGCAAGTCCACGCCACTCATCCTGCGTCGCGGTGAGCTGATCGTGGAGGCCGAATCGGGGCCCGCCGTGGGTCTGCTGCGCTATGCCGTCGGCGAGCTCCTGCGGCGCCTGGATGAGCGTTTTGGACCAGGAATCGTGGAGTCGGTGCGGGTGCGCGCCGCCCCCCCCGGCGGCCCCGCCACCAACCGCTGAGAGTGGTGATGGGGAGCAACGTGGAGCTTGGGTAGCGGGGTGGGTGGCACTATACTTACACCCGTGTAAATCGCCGCTCGAGCCGCCCCTAGAGCGTGATTCGTGTCGACAAGGAGCCGTGTGACCACTAACCGCGCCTCGCGATCCTACGGGGCAAAAGACATCGACGTTTTGGAGGGTCTCGAGCCCGTCCGCAAGCGGCCCGGCATGTTCGTCGGCTCCACGGGCCCGCGCGGGCTCCATCACCTGGTGTGGGAGGTGGTGGACAACGCCGTCGACGAGGCGATGGCCGGCTACTGCACCAAGATCGAGGTCACTCTGCGTGCCGACGGCGGGGTAGAGGTCAGGGACAACGGGCGCGGCATCCCGGTGGAGATGCACAAGAAGACCCGGCAGTCGGCGCTCACCACCGTGCTCACCACGCTGCACGCCGGCGGCAAGTTCCAGCAGGGCGCCTATACCGTATCGGGAGGGCTGCACGGGGTGGGGGTGTCGGTCGTCAACGCGCTCTCGGAGCGTCTCGAAGCGGAGGTGGTGCGCGACGGGCACCTCTGGACCCAGAGCTTCGAACAGGGCCGGCCGCGGGCCAAGATCAAGAAGGTCAAGCCGGCCAAGCGCACCGGCACCAAGATCGTCTTCTGGCCCTCATCGGAGGTCTTCACGGAGACCACCACGTTCAACTACACGACCGTCGCCTCCCGGCTGCGCGAGATGGCGTTTCTCAACCGGGGCCTGGAGATCGCGCTGCGGGACGAACGGGGTGAGGACACCGTCGAGGAGAAGTTCCAGTACAAGGGCGGTCTGGTCGATTTCGTCAAGCATCTCAACACCACCCGCGATCCACTTCACCCGCACGTCATCTACTTCGACGACGTGCGCGACGACGCTGAGCTGGAAGTGGCGCTCCAGTGGACCACCACGTACACCGAGTCGGTGCTCACCTTCGCCAACAACATCAACACCCACGAGGGTGGCACCCACGAAGAGGGCTTTCGCAAGGCGCTGACCCGGGCCATCAACGAGTACGCCCGCTCCAAGGGCATCCTGAAGGAGAAAGACGAGAACCTCACCGGCGAGGACGTGCGAGAAGGGCTCACGGCGGTGCTGTCGGTGAAGGTACGGCAGCCGCAGTTCGAGGGGCAGACGAAGACCAAGCTCGGCAACACGGAGATCCGAGGGTACGTCGAGAAGACCCTGAACCGGCTGCTGCCCGAATGGCTGGAGCGTTACTCGGCGGAGGGCCGGCAGATCGCCGAGAAGACGGTGACCGCCGCCCGGGCCCGCATCGCCGCCCGCAAGGTTCGTGAGCTCACCCGCCGCAAGAGCTTGCTCGAGTCGGCCAGCCTGCCCGGCAAGCTGGCGGATTGCTCCTCCCGTGACGCCGGCGAGAGCGAGCTCTTCATCGTGGAGGGCGACTCGGCGGCGGGGCCCGCCAAACAGGCTCGCAACAGCGAGACCCAGGCGATCCTCCCCATTCGGGGCAAGATCATCAACGTGGAGAAGGCCCGTCTCACCAAAGCCCTCCAGAACGCGGAGATCCAGGCGTTGATCACCGCAGTGGGCACCGGCATCGGCGATGAGTTCGAGCTCGAGAAGGCCCGTTATCACAAGGTGATCCTGCTGACGGACGCCGACGTGGACGGTGCGCACATCCGCACCCTGTTGCTGACGTTCCTCTTCCGCCACATGCGCCCGCTGATAGAAGCCGGCTACGTGTACATCGCCCAGCCGCCCCTGTACCGCGCCAAGGTCGGCAAGGAGATCCGCTACCTGGCCGACGATGCCGAGCTGGAAGCCCTGCGAGCGGAGGCGGGCAACAAGAAGGTCGACGTCAGCCGCTTCAAGGGCCTCGGCGAGATGAATCCCTCGGAGCTGTGGGAAACCGCCATGGACCCGGAGCGGCGGGTGCTGCTCAAGGTGGAGCTGGAGGACGCCGCGCTGGCCGAGGAGGTCTTCTCCACGCTGATGGGCGACGATGTCGCCGCCCGCAAAGAGTTCATCCAGCGGAACGCCAAAGACGTCCGCTTCCTCGACGTGTGACGGTCATGCCCAACGATTCCCCCGCCGAAGAGATCCAGGCCATCGACATCAACGACGAGGTACGGACTGCGTTCCTCGACTACGCCATGTCGGTCATCGTGTCGCGGGCGCTGCCCGATGTGCGCGACGGCCTCAAACCGGTGCAGCGTCGCATCATCTACTCGATGTTCGACTCGAACATGGGCCCCGGCACTTCCTTCCGCAAGTGCTCCAAAGTCGTGGGCGACGTCATGGGGAACTACCACCCTCATGGGAACGACGCCATCTACGACGCCCTGGTGCGGCTGGGCCAGAGCTTCAGTTCCCGCTACGCGCTGATCGACCCACAAGGCAACTTCGGCACCGTCGACGACCCGCCGGGTGCGATGCGCTACACGGAGTGCCGGATGACGTCGCTGGCCACCCATCTCCTCGCCGGCATTCGTGAGAACACCGTGGAGTTCGCCGACAACTACTCGGGCGAGCTGCAGGAGCCCACCGTGCTGCCGGCCCGCTTCCCCAATCTGCTTGTGAACGGCTCCACCGGCATCGCAGTCGGCATGGCCACCAACGTGCCGCCGCACAACCTGGGCGAGGTCATCGACGCGGTGCTCCACGGCATCGAGCACCCCGACGCCACCGTGGACGACTACCTGCAGTTCGTGAAGGGTCCCGACTTCCCCACCGGCGCCTACATCGTGGGGACCGCCGGAGTGCAGGAGGCCCTCCGCACCGGCCGCGGCTCGGTGCGGATGCGGGCCGTAACCGACGTTGAGGAGGTCCGCAAGGGCCGCACCGCCATCGTGGTGACCGAGCTGCCATTCCAGGTGTCCCACGATCGCGTGCTCGAGAAGATCGCCACCTTGGTCCACGACAAGAAGATCACCGGAATCGCCGACCTGCGCAACGAGAGCTCCGACCGGGTGGGAACCCGGCTGGTGATCGAGCTGCGCAAGGACGCCGTTCCCCAGGTCGTGCTCAACCAGCTCTTCAAGATGACCCAGCTCCAGGAGACCTTCGGCGTCAACATGGTGGCCCTGGTGGACGGGGTGCCGCGCACCCTCAACCTGGCCGACATGATCGGGTACTACGTCGACCACCAGATGGAGGTCATCGAGCGCCGTACTCGCTTCCGGCTGGAAAGGGCGCAAGAGCGGGCCCACATCGTAGAGGGATTGCTGGTCGCCCTCGACAACATCGACGAGGTGGTGGAGATCATTCGGCAGTCGGAGGACGTTCCCACCGCGCGCACCGCTCTGATGGAGCAGTTCGAGCTGTCGGAGATCCAGGCGAACCACATCCTCGACATGCCGCTGCGGCGGCTCACCGCGCTGGAGACCAGCAAGCTGCGGGAAGAGTACGAGGAGTTGCAGGCCCTCATCGCCGAGCTGGAGGAAGTCCTCGCAGATCCGGCACGGCGTCGAGCCATCATCGCCGAGGAGCTGCAAGGCCTTCGGGAGGAGTTCGCCGATCCACGCCGCACCCGCATCATCCCGGATGAGGGCGAGATGTCGCTGGAGGACCTCATCGCCGACGACGAGCTGATCGTCACCGTGTCCAGCAACGGCTACCTCAAGTCGGTGCTGGCCAGCACCTACCGCACCCAGGGCCGAGGGGGCCGCGGCGTGAAGGGCACCGTGCTTCGTGAGGATGACGCGATCAGCGTGGTCTTGCACACCACCGCCCACGCCTACCTGCTGTTCTTCACCAACCGCGGCAAGGTGCACCGGGTCAAGGCGCACACGCTGCCCCGCATGAACCGGACCGCCAAGGGGGTCTTGGGTCAGGCGGTGCTTCCACTGGAGCCGGAGGAGCGGATCGAGGCCGTGGTAGATACTCGTGACTACGAGACGGCTCGCTACCTGGTGATGGTCACCCGCCGGGGCCAGGTGAAGAAGACCGCCTTCCGGGAGTACGAGTCACGGCAGTCCAGTCTCATCGCGATACGGCTCCAGCAGGACGATGAGGTGGTGGCGGTACGCACCACCAACGGCCAAAACGACTTGCTGATCGTCACCCGCAACGGCCAGGGCATCCGCTTCTCGGAGAAGGACCTCCGTCCGATGGGCCGCAACACGCAGGGGGTGCGCGGGGTGCGCCTGCGTGAGGGAGACGAGGTGGTGGCGGCGGCGTCGAGCGCCGACGGTGACGAGGTACTGCTCATCACGAGCGCCGGCTACGGGAAGCGCACCAAGATGACCGAGTTCCCGCGCCAGCGGCGGGGCGGGCTGGGGGTGAAGGCGATCAAGCTGACGCGGGCTCGCGGGGAGCTGGTGGGAGGCCGGGCGATACTCAAGGGTGCGCAGATCTTCGTCATCTCATCCGGAGGAACGGTGATCCGGATGTCGGCCGATCAGATCAGCCGCCAGAAGAGGGAGGCGAGCGGCGTGCGGGTCATGAACGTCCCCGAGGGAACCGTGGTGTCCACCTTCGCTCCCGTGCCTCCCGAGGAGTTGAACAACGCCAACAACGCGACAGCAGACGAGTAGGAGCCGGTCGGGACGGGGAACCCCATGCCGCCTCGTGCCGTTCTTGTGGTGTTCGGCAATCAGTAGAGCAGCAGGTTCGGGAGGGTACACTCGCCCCGACATGGAGGAGTGTGGTCGCACATGACGGTACGCCGGGTGCGCAGGATCATCCGCAAGTTCGACCCATGGACGGTCTTGAAGGTCTCGTTCCTGTTCCATGCGGTCACCGCGCTGGCGATGGTGCTCGGCGTCGTCATCATGTGGTCGGTGCTCGTGTCGGCGGGCATCCCCCAAGCCATCAACGACTTTGCTCAGGACATCACCTTGATCGACGAGGGAGCCACTGTGGTGGGAGGTGGCGACCAGTACTTCCGCGTCACCATCTTCCTGGCGCTGGTGTGGACGGTGTTGATGACCGGCTTCTCGACCCTGGCGGCGGTGATGTACAACCTGATCTCGGACGTGGTGGGGGGTGTCGAAGTGGTGGTGCTCGAGGAGACCCTCGACTTGCCCGTCTCGGGTCACGGCCAGGTGCGCCAACCGCGGCGTTGGGCAACTACCGCACCACCTGCGTCGCGCGAAGAAGAAGCTCCGGAGCTCACGGAGATGCCCACCGAGGAGACCGCCCCGGTGCGGCTCACCCGGTGAGCGCCGCTACCGCCAGCCCGGCGTTGATGGCGGCGGTCAGGTAGACGGTCGGCGCATCAGGGGGCCGGTGCAAGCCGGCCGAGTAGGTCCCAGTGGCGACGGTCACCGCCCCCGCGGCCAGCGCGATCGGTGCCAGGAATGCGGCCCGATCCACCACTCCGAGGGTACGCATCACCGGCTCCCCCGAGAGCTGCCCCTTCGCCTGTACGAGCAGGCCGAGCCATTCTGCCTCCGGGTGTGGTGCCGCCACGAACCGGGTGCCCGGAGGAGACTCCGGCCAGAGCGACGGCCGCCGGACTCCGCGGCGCGGCCCGATCGGCTCCGGGAAGGGGAACACCTCCCCGCGGGAGCGGACATTGCCCCGTTCCGTCCAGCCGATGAGCAGCGCCGTCACCTCGTCGAGGGCGGCGACCTGCATGGCCGCCAGTGCACAAGCGATGCCGGACCGCGGGTTGGCGCCGAGCAGCACCGGGACCGGGGCGCCGGCGGCGGTCGCGACGAGAGAGGGGCTGTCGGCGGCGAGCACCATCGGGATCCCCGCTTTGCCGGCCGCCGCCAGCTGCCGCTCGGGATCGGCGAGATCGTCTGAGACGAGCACGTCCCATTCGCTGAGCTTTGCTACCGGCGCCACGCGGGCATCCTCGGCGCGAGTCGGCGGGGCTCCCACGAAACCCAGGGACTCCAGGTCGCGTTCGGCGAGCAGCACGCGGGCGGTGCGATGCCCGACGTGGCCGGTGGCGTGGAGGGCGATTCTCACGTCGGGAGTGTGGGCTCGTCGGCCTGGTCCTGCAGCGGATCGATGGGCTCCCAGCTTCCCTCGAGCCGAGCCGGCTGGGCGCGGCGCCGTGCGGCGAGCAGCGCCGCCACGACCCCTACGAGCACGGCAGTCGCGAAGGTGCGGAGCTTCATAGCGCAGAGTGTAGGGAGGGCGCCGCCGGGCGCTAAGCTGGCTGCCGGCTCGGGCAATGACCCGGGTGCCGTGAGGGTCCTTTCGACAGAAGGGCGCAAGAGCGAAGTCCGGTGGGAATCCGGCGCTGTCCCGCAACTGTGAAGCCCTCGTGAGAGGGACGAGCCAGGTCGCCTGCCCCACGGCCGCGAAGTAGCTCTCGGAGGAAGGGTCCCTCGTGCGACTGGGTCGTCGGTCCCCTTCATCCTCCGATGGAACGGGAGGATGGACCTGTGCGGAAGCTCAGCCTGCTGAGCGCGCTGGCGGTATTGGTGGCGGCCGCTTGTGGGAGCGGCGCCGGGCCGGGGGAGCCTGATCCCGGACTCGCGGGTACGGCCCCGGCCCCGGAGCCGTCCGGTTTTCCGGTGACGGTGGCTGCGGCCAACGGCGAGGTGACCTTGACGGAGGCCCCGCAGCGAATCGTGTCGCTGTCCGCCACCCATACCGAGATCCTCTACGCGCTCGATGCCGGCGATCGGGTGGTGGCCACCGACGACTTCTCGGACTACCCAGCGCAGGCCGCAGCCACCGAGAAGATCGACGCCTTCCAGCTCAACGTGGAGGCCGTCGCCGGGCTCGATCCCGATCTGGTGATCCTCGCCTTCGACCCCGGCGAAGCGGTGGCCGCGTTCAAAGCGCTGGGCATTCCCACTCTGCTGTTCGACGCGGCCGCCGACCTGGAAGACGCCTATCGGCAGGCGCAGACCGTGGGCGCCGCCGCCGGGCATCACCAGGAAGCGCAAACCCTGGTGGCGACCATGCGGCAGAGCATCGATGACGTCGTGAGTGCCGCTGCCGTACGGGATGTGTCACCGACCTACTACCACGAGCTCGACCCCACCTTCTACTCCGTCACCTCGGAGACGTTCGTAGGCGGGCTGTACGCGCTGTTCGGCCTGGTGAACGTCGCCGATGCTGCCGATCAGGAGGGGTCGGGATACCCGCAGCTCTCGGCTGAGTACATCCTCGAGTCCGATCCGGACTTCGTATTCCTCGCGGATACGAAATGCTGCGCCGAGAACGCCGCCACGGTGGCAGCCCGCCCCGGTTGGGATGAACTGACGGCGGTGCGGGAGGGCAGGGTCATCCAACTCGACGATGACGTGGCTTCGCGGTGGGGGCCGCGCCTCGTGGAGTTGGTAGAGGCGATCGCGGCCGCCTTGGAAGGTTGGGAGCCGGGGACGTGACCGCGTCGGTCTCCTCTCGGCTGCGGGTGGGGCGATCGGCAGCGGCGCTCGTGGTGCTGGGGGCGGCGTTGCTGTTGGGCGTGGCCTTGGGCCCCGCCTCGCTCTCTCTGTCCCGCGTGTTGCGGGAGGTGGCCGACCATCTTCCGTTTCTGTCCGTGGCTTCGGGCCTGAGCGACCGGGAGGCGGCCATCGTGTGGGAGATCCGGGTGCCGCGGGTGGTGCTGGGAGGCCTGGTGGGGGCGATGTTGGCCGCCGCCGGCGCCGCCTATCAGGGCGTCTTCCGCAACCCGCTGGCGGACCCCTATCTGTTGGGGGTAGCGGCCGGTGCCGGCTTTGGCGCCACCCTCGCCATCGTCTACGGCTCCGGGACCGGCCTGGTGCCGGTGGCCGCCTTCGCCGGCGCCACCGTCGCCGTCGTGCTCACATATGCACTCGGCAGGGCTCCGGGCTTCGGACGAGCCACCACCACGCTGATCCTCGCCGGAGTGGCGGTGGCGGCGTTCTTCACCGCCCTCCAGACCTTCCTCCAGCAGCGCCGTGCCGACACCATCCGCGAGGTATACGCCTGGATTCTGGGCCGCTTGGGGACGGTGGGTTGGGGTGAGGTGCGGATGATCCTGCCCTACGTGGTGGTGGGCGGGGTGGTCATCCTCCTCCACCGCCGCATGCTGGACGTCTTGAGCGTCGGGGAGGAGGAGGCGGGGACGCTGGGGGCGGTTCCCGCTCGGGTGCGCTTGGTGGTGGTGGCGGCGGCCACCTTGGGGACCGCGGCAGCGGTGGCGGTGAGCGGGCTGATCGGGTTCGTGGGAATCGTGGTTCCCCACGCCGTCCGGTTGGTGGCCGGCTCCAGCTATCGGGTCATCGTCCCGTTGTCGCTGTTGCTGGGGGCTGCCTTCCTGGTGCTGGCGGACGTGGTGGCCCGTACCGTGGTGGCCCCCGGCGAGCTGCCCATCGGAGTCGTGACCGCGTTCGTGGGAGCTCCGTTCTTCGGGGTGGTGCTGCGGATGGCTCGCCGGGGAGCGGCGTGATGCCGCAGGTCGTGTGCCGCAGTGTGTCCGCAGGGTACGGAGACGACCCGGTGCTGCATGGGGTCGACCTCGAGGTGCGCACCGGGGAGTGGCTGGCCGTCATCGGTCCCAACGGCTCCGGGAAGTCGACGCTGCTGCGGGTCATGGCCGGCACGCTGCCCGCCTCCGGAGAGGTGAGCTTCAACGGGCACACGGTGGGGTCGCTGCGGCGGCGGGAGCTGGCCAAGGCGGTGGCCATGGTGCCCCAGAACCCCACCATCCCCGAGGGGATGACGGTGCTCGACTACGCGCTGCTGGGACGTACCCCCTACATCCGCTATTGGGGAATCGAAGGGCGTGAGGATCTGCGGGTGGTGCAGCGGGTGCTGCGCGATCTGGACTTGGAAGGCATGGACGGCCGACCGGTGGCGTCACTCAGCGGGGGAGAGCGGCAGCGAGCGGTGCTGGCGCGAGCGCTGGCACAGCAGGCGCCGGTGTTGCTGCTCGACGAGCCCACGACCGCTCTCGACGTGGGACACCAACAGCAAGTGCTCGAGTTGGTGGACCGGATGCGAGCCGAGCGGGGTATCTCGGTGGTGGCCGCCATGCACGACCTCACTCTCGCCGGTCANNATCTCGGTGGTGGCCGCCATGCACGACCTCACCCTCGCCGGCCAGTTCGCCGACCGGCTGGCGTTGTTGGTGGACGGGCGAGTGGTAGCGGCCGGGACCGCCGATCAGGTGCTCACGGTCGAGGCGCTGGCCGCGCACTACGGGGCGGAGGTAGCGGTGCTGGCGGGCCCCGACGGCACGCCGGTGGTGACGCTGCGGAGGGTGCAGGCGACATCGGCGGGGTGAGGCTGCGGGACAGGGCCGGCGCTGGGTGCCACCGGCTTGACGCGACAACTCCCACGAAGCCTTCGGGGTGGTCGCCAGAGGCGAGCCGCTTCCTCGATTGGGGATCATCGGGTGTCGAATCCCTAGTTGCCCGAGCCGATGTCGGGGTCCGTGCTCTCCAACCCCCATGGGTCGGCCTGGCTTTGGTGGTATCGCCGCACGGCTTCTGCCCTGCTGAGCCCACGGATCCTGCGCTCTGCTTGAGCTGCGCGAAACCGCCTTTTCCATCCCCCGGCTTCGGCCTCGCCCTGCTTCAGGATGAGGACATAGGAAGCAGCCAGGAGACCGCCCGCCCCCGCGAGCTTGAGGACGAGTGGGCTGAAGTCTGTCGACGACGGAAACAGAGTCGCCACCGGGAAGATGGATCCCACGGCACAGAGGCACCCAGCGACCGAGAGATGGAGTGCCCATTCGTCTTGGCCCAACAGCACCAGCAACGCCACCACCCCCGCCAGGAGCGAAGTGACGGCGAAGAACCCGAAGCTGACCGGATTGACCCATGAGTTCGTGATCCAGGGCACCACCGCTGCGGCCAGCGGCACCAGGATGATGCGGCCACGCGTCACTCGAACCTCTCCTGTGGCGTCCCGGCAGGATGCTCGGTATCCATCGGCCACCCTTTCGTCGAGGTTGAACCCCTCGCCCTCTCCTGCACCTACCGCGTGTGGAACCACGGCTCGGGATGCGTCGTCCAATAGGCGTCTATTGCTCGGCGAGGAGAGGTGAGTCATGGGACGCAAGCTGTTGTACGGAGGTGCTGCCTTCGTGTTGATCGCAGCTCTTGCCGTGGCGGCGCTGTTCCCCAGCGAGGAGGCCGGGCATAGCGAACCGGTACCGGGAGGTCAGTCGACCGTGTTCTACGAGCACTACGTGGTCTTTCGGGTGACCGTTGCCACGATTGGGGCGGTGGTAGCGCTGGGGATGTTCTTGCTTGGCAGGCGCATGAGGGAAGGGCACTAGCGCAGCCACGATCGGGCCGGGTGCGACCAGTCCCTGGGCGGCCGAGCGGGCTCGGATGGGAACGTCCGCTCCCTACTCGGGCCGATGGGCCACAATGTGGCAGGGGAGCGGCGCTGGGGAGGCCGCAACGAGAGCAACCGGAGGCGCTGGGGTGAGACGCCGGTTCGGCAAGTGGACGCTACGGCTGGTGGGCTGGCGCACGGTGGGCCAGCTACCCCCTGATCCGAAGTTTGTCATCATCGGCGCTCCTCACACGTCGAATTGGGACTTTCCCCTCGCGCTGCTGGCGGCTGCGGCGTTGGGGGTGAAGATCTCTTGGATTGGCAAAGACGCCCTCTTCCGCTGGCCGTTCGGTGGCCTCATGCGGCGACTTGGCGGCATCCCGGTGCGTCGCGACAGCAGAGAGGGAGTTGTGCAGCGGACTGCGGAAGCTTTCGCCGCTGCCACTTCGCTCATGCTGGTGGTGGCGCCCGAGGGCACTCGCGGCCGCACCCCCTATTGGAGGTCGGGCTTCTACCACATCGCCGTCGCGGCAGGAGTTCCCATCGTGCCGGCGTACATCGATCGCCCCACCAAGCAGATCGGCATCGGAGCCCCCCTGTTTCCCACCGGCGAGGTGAGGCGGGACATGGAGGCGCTTCGCGGGTTCTATGCGGGGAAGGTGGGAATCCGCCCCGACCACGCCGGCGACGTGAGGCTTCGAGAAGAGGACTGACGGGCTACGAGGCCGCTGCGGATACCTGCTCAGTCGACGGGCGGGAGATACCCGGTGGTGCCGTCGATGAGCTCGCGGACGATGTCGGCGTGCCCGGCGTGACGCGCCGTCTCTTCGATCATGTGGAGGAGCACCCACCGCAGCGATACCGGGGCCCCCGTCCAAGCGATACCGGTGTCGTCGAGGCCGACTTCGGTGATGACTTGGTCGGCGGCGGCCCGGGCCCGGCCGTAGAAGGCCACGATGTCGTCGGTGGTCTCATCCGGCTCGACCCGCAGATCGGCGTCCGCGTCGTCTTCGTCGAAGGGGAGCGGCTCGGTCTCCCGGCCGAAGGTGGTGCAGAACCAGCCGTACTCCACGGCGGCGAGGTGCTTGACCATGCCGAGCAAGTTGGTGCCCGATGGCGTCATCGGCCGGCGCAGCTCGGCGTCGTCGAGTCCCTCGAGCTTCCACAACATCACCTCCCGCTGTTTGTCGAGGAAGCCCTGCAGGCTCTCTTTCTCGGCGGCGGTGGGCGACGGTCGGTGGGGCATGGGCGCTCCTTGGGTTGTCGGCGGTCACAACGGGATTGCTGAGGCTACCGACGGCAGCGACGGGTTGCCCGGGCAATCCGACGGCGCGCTGAGTGACCGTCGGCCCTGGTGCGATGGGGCGCCAGGGTGCAGTCTGAGGAGTACCGCTATCTGGAGACACTGATGCCGTGGGTTCTCGGTGTGACCTTCGCCCTGCTCGCAGTGGCCGTGGCGGTGGTTGCGGTGCGCGGGGTTCCGGCCGCCCGGGGAGCGCGACCCGACCGCCGGGCCATCGGGATGATGATCGTCGGGCTGGCGATGATCGGCTTCGGGGTGGTCAGCGCTCTCGCCGACTGGAACTCGGCGTCACTAGCCGTTCCGGGCGCCGGTCTGGTGTTCGTGGCGGTGGGCGCCCGTCGCCGCCGGCAGGGAGCGCGCCGCTGAGCGCGTGTGCCAGAGTGGCGCGTCGGCGCTGAGGCTGGGTGATGGAGTGATACGGCGCGCCTGGCTGATCCAACCCGGCTCAGGCTGCGCAACCCCATTGCCGCAGCCGGCGAGGCTCGTGGCCATGCGAGGTGATGGTCCGATCCGAGGTTGGCTCCGCGGACTGCGGTGCACTTGTTGAGCTCGACGTAGCCAGGGGTGGTGCGACTTCTGTTGGCTTGCGGCCGGTTAACGTGAGTAGCAGGATCCGCGCCTTTCTGATGCGGCTGCCGACTCTCCTCCCAGTCGCCCTTTGGAGCCAGACGTGGATCTTGGTGGTTGCAATCAGGACCATCTCTCATTGGCCCTACGATCCGGGGCTCGGTGCCCCAGACGTTGCGAGGTGGTGCGCGGCGAATGAGGGTCCGGTTACACGGTCGGGAGCGCCCGTCTTGCTGATGATTTGGTTGGCGGCGTAGAGGCCGGTGAGGTACGCATCTTCCAGGCCGACGATATTGTGGTCGCCAATTAGGTACAGGTTGGGGCCTTGTTCGCATTCGAGGAGGTTGTGTCCGATGAGGTGGAATGCCGGGTCCCAGTGTTTGTGCTCGACGACTCGCCAGTTGGTGAAGTAGCGATCGAGGTCGGGATCGCTCTGTCGTGAAGTCACCAGGACGGCGCCGCCTTCCTGTCGGGCGATGGCCAGGGTGGGCTCGGTCTCGGGGAACAGGTGGATGTCGGCTTGGCGGTAGGGGTCGCGGAGGGTTCCCGTGACGTGGAACATGTGGGCGGCGACACCCCGCTTGGTGGCGGGCAAGCCGAGGAGCCGTGCGGCCACGTCGGTGGGGGTGGCGATCACCACCCGCTTGGCAAACAGAGGTCCGTGGGCCTTGGTCGCGATGTGATATCCGGCCCCGTGGGCACTGATTGCCGTCACCGTGTCCGCGACGATGGCATCGGCGAATCCGTCGACGAGTAGATCGAACCTCGCTGTGAACTCGTAGGCCGGAACCAGGACGGGGAGCGCGCCCAGGAGAAGCGCAAAGGCGGTGAGGTCCCCCAGAGACGCGAACGTCGTGCCGTGGAGTCCCGGCGCCAAATACAAGCGAGCAAGGTCCGTGAGTTGATGCTGACCGATGAAGTCGGCCGCCGGTTGCTGGTAGAGCCGCCCCAGTGCAGGGTCGGACCGTATCGCCGCCGCTTGCCCGATGCGGACGGTGCGCTGCTTGAGGTTGTCGTAGCGGCGCCGGAATTGGAGGAGCAGCCGGAGGAACCGCGCTGCTTGCGGTAGGTGGAGGAACAGCCGCCGGTCCCAATACGTGTAGGCCCTGCCGTCGGTGTCGTAGCGGCGAATCGCCAGCCGGTCAATGCGCCGCCCCAAGCGAACGTAGCGGTTGACGTGGGCGTAATCGGCGCGCACGTAGTAGGCGCCGAGATTGACCGCGCCGTCACATGACCGCTGGATCCGCCCCCCCACGTCTTCAGAGATCACCACCAGCGCACGCCCCGCATCGTGGAGACGCCGGGCGCAGGCCAGGCCGGCGATCCCGGCGCCGACGATGATCGTCTCCGTGCGCCGGTCGAGTGCCGGCACGATCCGGGCGCCAGGACGCGCCGTCGGAAGCGATTGTGTCACCGCCCCGCGCGACTGCATCGCCTTCGTCCGGATCATCATCGGCTGCGGGCGAAGGTCCCTCCGAGGATGACGGTGGCGATGGCGACCAGAGGTAGTGCGTACCAGGCCGGATGGGCCAACTCCGCCAAACCGAAAGCGAGGAAGGCGGTTCCCCAGAAGAACGTCCAACCCAGCTTCGAACGGTACCGAGGCATGCCCAGGCGGACGAGGGCCTCGAGGAGCACGATCACCCCAGCTCCGACGAAGAAGACTCCCCAGCCGTTCCACCAGTCGAAGTCGTCTCGGAAGCTGGTGTATTCAGCCACTACAACCAGCGCACCCCACAGGAAGAGGGCCGCCCAGCCCACAGCGTCGGCCCGGTCAGTTCTCCACCAGTCGTCCCAGGCCCGCTCCCACGACTCCTCAACACCTTCGCGTGGCGTCTCCGCCGCACTCTCCGTATCGTGATGCTCGAGCATCTCCACCCCCTTCTTCCCGCTGACCCGCTGCGCCGCCGCTGATCGGTGCGGGCCGATGACATGTGTCAAACTACGCGATCGGCGCGGCGGACGCCCTTTGGGTCGTGCCGCCGCCGGGAGGAGCGAGCCGCCGACCGCGCGCGTAAGTGCGGCGGCCGGTCGCCGGGTTGCGAGTGGGCCCACCTGGATTTGAACCAGGGACCTCATCCTTATCAGGGATGATCAGGGGGTCGCGGCAGCATTGGCAATTCGGCGAATACCCCAGTGGGGCAAGGGATTTCGGCTCTCATCATCTCGCGCCTGTTCGGGTCGTTTCTCGTTCTCTTGTGGACGCATTGTGGACGCAAACGTCTCTCGGTCGCGGCTACGACCGATCTGGTTCGGGCGCGCTGTAGGCGATTTCGATGACAGTGGGGGCGGCGTAGACCCGGTTGCGGCGTTGACCTGTGATCTCCTCCAACACTCCCTGTTCTTGGAGATCGTCGATCGCCTTCTGTGCCGTGGGGAAGGTGACGTCGAGAAGCCGCGCCACGAGAGGTGCCGTGACATACGGTCGGTCCAGAAGCCGCTCGGCGAGGCGCAAGGCGGTCGGGGTTGATCGTCCCTCGAGGAGCCGCTGTCGAATCCCGTGCTGGAGATCGACCAGGCGGACGGTTCGGTTCTCGGCGTCTCTGGCGTTGGTGATGACGCCGTCGAGGAAGAAGTCGATCCAGGGGAAAAGGTCGCCGGTGCAGCGAGTCTGGTTGAGCAGCTCGTAGTACCGACTGCGGTGCCGTTCGAAGTATGCCGATAGGTAGAGCACCGGATGTTCGAGGATGCCGCGCTCGATCAGCATGAGGGGGATGAGCAGTCGTCCGATGCGTCCGTTACCGTCGACGAACGGGTGGATCGTCTCGAACTGGTAATGGGCGAGGCCGACGGCGATGAGGTTGGGCAAGTCGCGGTTGTGGAGGAACCGCTCGAGATCCGCCATCGCGTCCTCAACGGCGTCGGGAGGCGGCGGAACGAACACTGCGGTGGCGATGGTCGACCCCGGAGCGCCGATCCAGTTCTGGGTCGTGCGGAACTCGCCGGGTGTCCCGTGCTCACCACGCACACCGTCGAGAAGGAGGGCGTGTGCCTCGCGAAGAAGCCGATTGCTCAGGGGAAGGTCGCTCAACCGGGTGACTGCGTGGTCGAGGGCTCGCATGTAGTTGATCACCTCGCGAACATCGCCAGTGGCCTCGGTGCCCTCCTGCGCTTCGAACACGAGCAGGTCGTCCACCGTGGTCACCGTCCCTTCGATCTTGGAGCTGAGCACGGCCTCGAGGCGCACATACGGGCCCAAGAGGATCTGCGGCGCTGGCAAGAGGCGGCTGGCACCCGCCAGGCGATGGACAGCAGCGGTAGCGGCTGCCAGGCTGTTCACCGTCGGCTCGGGGTATTCGAGCGTGGTCGGCAGAGGGTTCGGGTAGAAGGCTTCGTACCCCGACAGGGTCTGCCTTGTGGTCCCGGGCTGCCATGGACTCGTAGCCGGCATGTTCAAGGCCCCTCCAATTAACTGGACGCTTACTAAAGCAGACAGGCTAGCGCTTTAGTAACGGAAGCAGTGGGCAAAGGACTCTTGACCATGAGCCCGACACAGGCCACAGACCGTGGGAATCCTCCCAGGCGGAAGGCGCACAGTCGTGCCGATCCCGCGCACTCGGCCAGATGCTCGTTATGGCGCCGGATCAGTTGCTCTGGGCGGGGCTCCACGAAGGCAACGCAGGTTCAAGACCCACGGCAGCCCGGGTGCGATTCACCCGTCTCGCGAGTTCCGTAGCCAGATCCTGCGGTGAGTCGACGAGGGCCACCAGACCTGCCGCCTGGTCCTGGGCGCCCGCAACCCAGGGTGCGTGCACTTCAACCGAACGCACACGATCGAAAGCGGCGACAGCCTCCTGTCGCCAACCCAGAAGAGCCGCGGCAGCGCCGGCGTCGTAGTCGGCATAGATGTCGCCACGACGGTGCACCAACCTCTCCAACGCTTCGCGTTCGCCCAGACCATGCGAGTGTCGACGTTCCTCGATGACGTGCTGCACGGTGTCAACCAGCGAAGCGAACTCAGCTTCGAACAGATCGGGAGCCCCAGGATTGAAAGGTACGAACTGGCCACCGGATGCCGATACGCGCTCGGGCTCGTCAAAGACGAGATGGTCTCGCTCAAACCACAGGTGATCGAACCCAACGTTGCAGTACGTACCCTTCGACCGCCCCGAAGGCTGGAACTCGACCACGATCAGCCACCAGCCGTGATCATCGAGCCACGTGCGAGAGCGGCCCTTCTGCCGCATCCCCAACGAGCCAAGTCGCTCCCGGGCGATCTGGCGGATGAGAGTGTTGTGGTCCTGGCTCGTCATGGGCACATGATCTCACGCATCACGAGCCCGAGCGCGTAGGTGCCGATCTCGGACACTTGGCTCTGAGCGTGATATGGCTCCGTATTTGGTGATCTGGGTGGGTTTGGGCTTCGTGGGGCAGATCCAAACCGATCGCACGCAATAGCTCGTAGCGGTCCATGCGCGCATGGAGCCGTATCGCCGGGCGAGAACGGGGGGCGGGCGAACCCGGCCCCCTCGTCCCCCCACCCCTCAACGATCAGCCCTTGTCGAGGACACGAACCGAGTCGCAGCCCGTGATCGGGATTCCCGTCAGGGTCTCCCCGCTGATACACGCCTCGGTGTCGCCCTTGACCAGTCCGATGTCGGCCACCGGGTAGTGGCTGACCAGATCCATGTAGCCGTCCTCGTTCACATCCTGGAGGTGATCCAGGTAGGTGAACGGGTCGGTCAGGTCGTGCGCAGGCTCAGCCTCGCCGGGACCGAAGCGCAGCGTCGTCACGTCGATCGTCGTCACGTCAAAGTCGGCGCTCCCCAACACGGCCACCGGGACCACCCCGGTGGTGCGCTTGATGTTGATCGAGTTGGGGTAGCTGCCCGGCTTGATGTCGATGTCGACCTCGATGATCGCCGGCTGCACCCGAATGTCCGAGAGCACCGGGCTCACCCCTTCGGGGCTCGCCTTGAGCGTGACCCGGACCTCGATGTAGCGGCCGAATGACGAGAACAGCTCGCC
>JABAOH010001488.1_pt3 | contig 65870 bp, 69 predicted proteins | sample 7062181 | NCBI WGS metagenome assembly JABAOH01 (sample SAMN14538630, study PRJNA623070) | marine sediment metagenome | biome: marine biome [ENVO:00000428]; feature: marine pelagic biome [ENVO:01000023]; material: deep marine sediment [ENVO:00002113]; isolation source: pool of 5 deep marine... | reverse complement strand
CCGTAGGTTTTGTTGAGGCCATAAATCCAAGAGCGCGGGTAAAATGCGTTTTTTGCCCACCAGACCCTAAACTTGGAGACAGGGCTTCTAACATCGCGTGTGAATGGATAATAACCCTTCCACGTTGATGTCCTGTTACACGCAAACGGACTAGCGGCTGGTCTTCATCAGTTGGGTGTCCAGTCTTTCAGGAAGCCACTCTTTTTATAACACTTCACACGCAAACATTCAGGCGGGACGCGACGTGTCCAACATTGAAGTTCTGATTAAAGCTTTGCCTAAGGTTGAGCAGCACATTCACATCGTTGGAGCCACGAGACCAGACACGCTGCTTTGGCTTGTAGAAGAGGGAGGGTTGAAAAGGCCCTTCAAGACAGTGAAGGATGTTCGGCGTTATTTTCGATACAACGATTTCCCCCACTTTATCAATGTCTATAAAACAGTCTTTAAATGCATCACGAGAGAGGACCAATTCGAACGCATCACTTATGAAATGCTGGAAGATGATGCACGATGTAATGTTAGATATGTCGAGGCAAGTTTCTCCGCTCCAGACCACGTACGTCAAGGCTTGGATTATCCACTCTTGCTTGACGCCATAAACAGAGGTGTGTCTCAGGCACAACGAGACTTTAACATCCTCTGCAACCTCAGAATCGACCTAGTTCGAAATTATGGTCCAAACATGGCAATGCAAGTTTTGGATTGGATCGAAGAAAAGAGGGAGAACGTTGTCTCCGTTGACATCGGGGGCAGCGAAGAAAGGTTTCCTCCAAAACCCTTTGGACGTGTTTATCAGAGAGCCCGGGAGATGGGTCTGCATTTAGTTGCCCACGCTGGTGAAGCAGCGGGACCTGAAAGCATCTGGGACGCAATAAACTATCTGAACGTCGAACACATCGGTCATGGCGTGACTTCTAAGCAGAGCCCAAAACTGGTCTCCCATCTCCTCCAGCAAGGCATCGTTCTTGAGATGTGTCCCACCAGCAACGTGAAGACAGGAGCAGTTGCTTCTCTAAGCAGGCATCCTATCAGAGAGTTATTTGAGAAGGGAGTTACTGTAACTGTCAACACTGACGACCCTTCGATGTTCAACACAAGTATGGATAACGAGTACCTGCAACTCCATCGACATTTAGGCTTCACTGTTCCTGAACTATTCCAGTTGACAGTTAAGGCTCTCGACTCATCCTTTATGGGGGAAACGCAAAAAACTCAGATGCGCAAATCCTTCGTGAAGGACTATCGACGACTGATGGATCATGGCCACGAGCATTGAAGAGGGCTCACGAACTGCTGGTCAGTCCCCAAGCCGAGTCAACCTAAAAATGCGATCTCAATTGAAGCAGGCAAAGAGCATTCATCCCATTCGCAAATGGGAGGCTTTTGCAGCCGGTTTGTGACGTTTGGTCGCGTTTATGCATATGTAACTCACTTACGTAAAGATCATTCATTGTTAAATAGAGGAATTAGCTTCTAGAAAATATCTCCACAAGTCATTTTAAGCATTTTACCCATTATTTTATATCCCCCTCAAGAAAGGAGAAAGGCGACGAGAAGGCGGAGACTTGGCAGTCGATGAAGCGAGCTCGACCAACAGGCTATGGCTCCCCGTCTCTCTACTTGTTCTTTCCACTCGTGTTGGTAGAGAGCATTGAACCTTGATGTTCACAGCCCCACAACACACGCATTCGAGTCAATGAGCGGGGCTGCACTATTCCACGAATCTATGGGTTGCCTGAAATCTTCGTGGAGATTTTCTTTCCGAAGTCAACAGCTTTCCTTAATTCGCTTTCGTTTGGTCTTAAATTAAAGTCGAGATCGCTTTCAACCAACTTCAAGCCGGAAGCTTGGATCAACGCCTCGGCTTCTTGTTTTGCTCCTCCACTCCAACCGTGGGACCCAAAAAAGGCTCCAACCTTCTGACGAGGCCTCAATCCTTTCAGGTAGGTAAGGAAAGAAGCAACTGATGGGAAGAGGCCGTTGTTCAACGTAGGCGACCCAATTAACACCGCCCTAGCGTCAAGCACGTCGGTGACGACTTCGCTGTTGTGTGAGCTGCTTAATCTGTGCATTTTGACCTCTACGCCTTCACTGGCCACTCCTTCTAGGAGTGCATTGGCAATTCTCTCAGTACTCCCCCACATCGTGTCGTAAACGATAACCACTTTTGGCTCCGAAACGCCTTCAACCCACCTGCTGTAAGTTTCAATAATTTTTCCGGGGCCGCTTCTCCAGATTACACCATGAGAAGGCGCAATCATGCCAATCTCGGCCCCCCTTAGGGCGGCTAAAGCTTTGCCTATAGGTCTCCAAAGGTGCATCACGATGTTGGCATAATATGTCTTGGCCTCCTGGAAAAGAATCGCTTGATCAACTTCATCATCAAACCTCTTAGATGTAGCAAGATGTTGACCAAAGGCATCATTTGAGAAGAGCAGCTTATCCTCAGGAACATAGGTGACCATGGAATCAGGCCAGTGGACCATCGGGACCGGCATAAACCGCAGAGTCCGGTTTCCGATATCAATGCTTGGTTTTTCTGTAATCGTCGTACACTTCAGGTCTTCCCCATAATAACGTTTCAACTCTTTCAGTCCTGGTTCGGAAGCGATCAGTTCCGCATTTTCCGCAACAGCTAAGAATGCGCGAATGGCACCTGAATGATCAGGCTCAGTATGATTAGATATGAGAAAGTCCACTTCAGATGGATCCACAATCTTTCTTATTCGTTCCAGCATTTCTAGAAAAAAGGGACTTTTGACAGTGTCAACTAGGGTGATTTTATCATCCACTAAGAGATAAGCGTTGTAAGTGGTTCCTCGGTTCGTAATATAACCGTGAAAGGTTCTAATATTCCAGTCAACAGCTCCTACCCAATAGACACCTTCTTTCACTTCAGTCAAACCAAACACCATCGAATCACATCAATAGCTCGCAGCAACTGGTTTCAAAGCACAAACGTCAGATATTAGGATTTCCCGAAGATTTTCCTGAAGCACTGACTCTAAGCTTGCGGACGCATGCGCACGCGCACTACGCCCGCTGCCTTTGTGTGGACCGTAAGGAATGTTCTAGTGCTCCGCCATCTATTAACTCAAATACTAATTTTCATCCGTTTTTCCTCCAAGTGAGCCAAGATTGAATCAGCTGCTTCAGCAGGGTCTTTTTCGACGTTTAGGCGCCCACCCGTCACCTTTTCGCAGTCCTGCGTTAAAAGTTTGACCAGATTTGGGGCCCCCGTCACGGTTGGAACTGGGTTAACATAGGTATAGAGCCCTAAAGCCAAAGCAAACACCGCGTCAATTGTAGCCTTCTGTTCCATGTATTCAGGTGCCACTGCAGCAACCGGTAGATCTGGAATTGGCACGTTTAATGAATCCGATATTGCAGCCACCAAATCAGCAAGCCGCCCAGTGTCAGTGCAGGTACCAAAGCTTAGAATCGGAGGCACACCTAGCGCGTCACAGAGGCTCTTAAGGTTGGATCCTGCAAATTGCTTCGCTTCAGGACTGCACAGACCAGCAACCTGCATCGCTCCATTGCCACACCCTAAGGAAAGAACCAGAATATCTCGTCTAATCAGTTCTTTGGCCACGCGGACGGTATGCACATCCTGACCATAATCTCGCAGGCTTGCACACGACACAAGACCCACAATCCCCCGCAGGGTTCCACGTTTGAGGGCTTCTAGAAGGGGCTCAAGAGATCCGCCCAAGATTTCGAGGATGCTCTCAGGGGAAAAGCCGACCACAGCTTCCTTCATAGGCAACTGAGTAGCTGCCTTGACAGTAGTTCGGCGTTCTTTGAAGTTGTCGATCGCCATATGTAGGAGCTGTGCAGCCTGCATTTCCGCAGACACAGGATCATAGTTAACTCGGTTTGCCACTCCCTTAAACGCTACAACTTCGCTCACAGGTACAAGCTTGAACTTGTATCTCTCAGCGTACAGCGGATCAATAGGCATCGAACAATTCATGTCCGCTGCGAAGAGGTCCACACATCCGCTCGCTAGAACTGCTTCCTGCATAAGCCAGTTTCCCGTGAAGCCATAGAATATGTCGTCCATCTCCCATCTCTGAATCATTTCTTGACCTGTCTCGATGTTTGCAATGACCCGCAGTCCTTTTGCGCCTACATCCCTTGCTTTTTCCTGCCATTCACGCTGCCGAGCTAACTGCACCATAGCAAATCCGAGAAATGGCTCATGGCCATTGGGAAGCACATTGACGTAGTCGGGGTCTAACACGCCCAGATCTACACGCATCTTGTGTGGTCTCGGGATCCCGTAGAGGATATCTTGGCAATATTCATTAACGATCTGACTCTGATAAGCCATGGCCAGGCCAAGACGCATTGCCTTCAAAGCCAAACTCAAATAGTACCCATCGACGTTTGTTAGGCAGGAACTAGTAGACAACATTGTCTCACTGTAGATTCCGCCTGGAAAAATGTCGAGACTCCGCCACCTTTCTTTGCGTTCTTCCGGAGCCAGAGCCTCGACGATTTGGCTGGGCTCATAGTACTTTCTGTTAAAGTCTGATTCCACAAAGTCGCATAAGCGAATGGCAATTTCGCGTTCCAACCCTGTCGTGTCAATCCCTAGTCGCTTGGCGAAGCCCTTCAACTTCTCAGGTTCCATTATCGAAAACGGCGTCAACCCTTTTGCAGTCGCCCTAAGAGTCTTGATAGTTTGATCTGTGTGGTAATGGTATGTGGATACGCCCATGACGTTTCTAAGCAGCATCATGCGCATGGCCATACCATCAGCGTCGATGCCACACACGCCTCGCTTGTCTTTGGAGACGTCTGCTCGGCATGGCCCGTTGGAACAGAGGTCACACCTAACTCCGGCCATGCAGAAGGGACATCGCTTATCGGGGTCGTCACCAAAACCTTGGGCTGCGTATCGATCCCAGATGTTGTTCACACCATCTCTTTTGATCTTCTCGTAGAGGGTGCGGACAGATTCATGATGGGACACTCTATCTTTGTCCATTTTGACTAACCATTTCTCAAGTATGACGTGGTTCACACTAAACTACTTATTGGTTAATAGGTCAAGCATCTCTTGAAAAAGTCACTCAAAGCCGCGGGCGCAAAGCTGTTATTTTGCTATCTGGCGGTTCAACGGGATTCTGGAGATGCTTCGTTTGACCCTGAGATTCTTTTTCTTCTCTGGTGAAGCATGGTAGTACAGCTCAATATTTGGAACTAGCGCTGAAATGAGCTTGTTCTCACCTTTCATGAGATGTTCTTGGAAAGTGGTCCGTGGAACTTTCTTTTTGGCGGCAATTGCTTTAACATCAGCAGTTCTCGGCAGGTTGTAATAGCCATTATGGTGTGCCGCGAGAATAGCTTCCATCTGTTTCTCGGTTAAACCAGAAAATAGTGCGTCAGCTGACATGGTCAAAGAGCTTGAGACAAAGCCGTCAAAAGGAGCCTTACGTAGAATCTTGTAGAACCACCCCCATTTCTCAAAACGTGTAAGAAGCTTTTCCAAGTCTTCATGCTTGAAGACAATGAGTCTGTGGTATGCCCAGCCATTTTCAATCATGTTTGGAAAAATGTTGAGAATGTCTAGCCTTCCAATGTGTCTGACAATCGTGTCTTGTGTCATGCAATTACATTCATGAACATTCAAGTAGAGCCTGCGTTCGTCAGAAATTTCTTCAATAACATCCATAATTGGGGTTGTGCGAATCTCATTCATTACTAAAGGATACTCGTCAGGATCTCTTACAACAATCTCAATGACGTCGTTCTCTCGGTTGCACCAAATAAATACGCTTGCAGATGGAAATCGCCGGGTTAAGTCAGTCCAAAAACTCTTAGGCGTTACTTTCAATGTAACTTCAAACAGCGTCATTTCAGGAGCACTAAAATGGAAATAGACAACGCTTAATATATAAATATAGCCGTCATATGCCGGCACTTCCTATGCCGTCTTATGACGGCACAATGCCTATGTTTCTCTTCTACACATATCGGTAGGTGTGGTAGTATCGAATGAAAGAGCTCAAACCACTAGGAAAAGGAAGAGGTTCCCTTGCTGACAAAGTAACCAAGGCGTTAGGGAAGAGCGGTGGCTTTGAGTTACCAATACCTTCCCTAAAGAAGAAATCCACTGATGTTTCTGCATACCACGAACCATATAACAATCAAAAGGAATTTACAAACGCCTTGCTGGAGGCGGAGAGACTCAAAGCTTACGACATAATGCAAACCCAAAGACACAACTCATTTCGCTAGAGCACCGCAGGAAACCCTTCATTTCCCCTTTTTTCAAGAATTTTGGATGGTCTTTGCAGAGTCGCTTTCGCACGCTCGGTTCTTTTGAGCAAAGGAGCATTCAGGAGTCTTTTCTATATGCCGCGCGCGCGCCAGAAAATACATTGCCAGAAGCTTGAAGCTAAAGGCTGAAGCACTTGCGAAAATGGGCAACCTGGAGAAAGCTGTTGAGCTGATGGAGGAAGCTTTAGCATTGGCACAACAAGTGGGCAACCCGCCTTTGCTCTGGCAAATCCACTATTCCCTCGGATTACTACTCGAAAAAGAGAAAATCCACAAAAAGCCAATGCACATTATGCTGGGGCAATAGAACTAATAAGAGCCACAGCACTAAAACTCGACGACCCATCCCTCAAGAACTCTCTCTTGACATCTCCAGCAACAAAGACAATAACCACCTCGCATGCCAGAACAAGTCAAAATATGTAAGCCGCACACGTAGGTTCACGCATACGTTCTCATAATTCCTAATAGTGAGTTGCCTCCTTGTATGGATCATGTCATATGAAGAAAAGAGCATTAGGGTGCTTCCAGAAGATACAGACGTTTTTGGCCGATTAAATTGGAGAGTATACTGTCGATATTGTGAACAAGGAGAAGCCGGGTTGATGGAAAAATCGGGTTTTCCCCCAATGTACTTCCAGAAGACGCAGAGGATATCCTTTCCTAGGAGAGCTGCGCATTTCGAGTATATTTCCCCAGTCTCCCCGGAAAACCTGGTTAACTTGAAGACCGAGATCAAAAGAATTGGAACCACATCACTTACTCTGATGCATACTTTTTACAAGATGAGGAGAACTGGTGGACCCCAAACATTAGTAGCAAAAGCAGAGGTAACAATTGTTGCTTATGATGATAGACTTCGTGAAAAGGCTGAACTGCCAAAAAAACTAGTAAATGCATTGCGCGCACGCATTGGCATAAGAAGAAAGTAGAATCACGTTAGCGCATCCCCTTTATTTATGAATAGTGTACATGCACATTTGAGACGTGTGGGTTTTTATAGACGGTTACAAAAATACTCTCTTCAAATAACCTGAAGGTGCAACCTCGTGGGATTTCTTGACAGATTCAGAAAGCCAAAGGCGCAGGTCATGCTGACAATCCCGAAGCCGACGGTGTATCTAGGAGACGATTTGAAGGGAGCGATCACAATTTCCAGTAACGATGAATTTGATGCAACCGAAATTCGGGGAGAGCTACGGTGTGTCGAGAAGCGCAGGAAAGAAAAATGGATATACGACGAAGAGAAAAAAAGAGAAGTTCGACGCGTTTACTGGGACATCGCTACTTTGCATTCAGCTAACCCCAAAGTGGCGGAGCAGATGCATCTCATATCTGGCGTCAAAAAGACATTCCCCATGCAGGTGAACATACCCGTAGCTGGACGAGAATCCTTCGACGGAATAGATGGCAACGTGAGCTGGCTAATAAAGGGAGTAATCGCAATAGATGGACGCCCCGACGTCACCAGTAAATCGATCGAGTTACAGGTTATTAAATCAGCCCAACCGATAGCCAAAAAAGACGACGTCACAATGGTGGCATGTGAGTATTGCCAAGGTCTAATGCCAGAGACAACAACAGCATGCCCAAACTGTCGGGCTCCTCGCAAAGCTTAGGAAGCATCCGCGCGCGCGTATGGTATTCAGAGCATTGTTGCCTAAAGAAAGGCTCTATCAAAATGAACGAGCCGTAGAAATTCTCGGATACATCTTCCTCTCCCCACTATTCCTTCTCAGTGTCGGCGCCTCTGTGTCAATAGCCTCTCTGCTAGTCAATCCATTGTTGATCCTGCTAATCTGGGCAGTCTCCAAAAACTCAAAAATTATAGCCTCATTTCTCCTCTTCCGCAAATTGCTTGGAACTAAATACTCTCTGCTATTGTGTTTAGGACTCAGCGCAAGGTTCAGCACAAGCCTAATCATCATCTTCAACTTGCTGAACTCGGGGCTAATTTCGGTAACTTTGTATTCTGTGCTCACCGCCACTGCAATATTCATGAAACCAGTGATAATAGGGTTGTATTCTTGGAAGCTGCCGTCTGAAAAACCTCCTTAACCACCCATCTCTAGAGCCAACCTCCCCGCCACGTTTACTGGCGTAACGGTCTTATCAAGCCCGATCCTTAGCGAGTGCAACCTCTGCCTTCCTGCTTCTTTGCTGGACTCCTCACTCGACATAATACTTCCAACTGAAGCAACGACTACTTGGACTAGCGCTTCTCGCGCTCCTAGGCTTCACCACTATACCAAAGCTCGATGGGACAGGCTTCGACAATACCACTTTTCGCTTCTTTCAGCTTCTCGTTCATGTCCTTGACTCTTCTCCTAGCACTTCTCCGCGAGACAGAGCTTATCAAACTAAAACAAAGAGAAACTGCCGAGAGCACAATGCTGATTGACAATCCAAGGCCAAACCACGTAAAATTGATGAAAACCCCTCCATCTTCAGGATTCCAGAATACGTGTTCCGGTCTCATCCCAGACACCTGTCCTATAGAGTAAACAACTGTTGCCGCCGAAACAAAATCAGCAATCCCAAATCCCACCCAAAGAGAGAAGAGGGCGATTGCGATCGTAAAGCGCCTCTCTTTATGTGCCATGTCTATCAGAGACAAATCCAGTAATTTCATAGTTTCATGTAGCCGATCGACTGCTTCACGACAACTCTCACTAACAGTAAGCTTCCGTTCAGACAACAGACCCACACCTAAGTTTGTTTGAATCGAATCTTATGACCAAAGCATTTTTATGATTTACGCTCGTCAACAAATCTACGCCTGCAGACAGACCTGTACGATTTTCCACTCACAAACCTTCGAGCGACCCCTCCTGAACAACCGAGCGGATCACAGCTCAGATTTGTACACGCACCATTGACCGAAGCGAGCATTGAGTATACATGAAATCCAACCATTTTATTTCTCCACCCACCTTCATTTTTCTTGTGTCCGACGATATGTATCGATTTCCGAAACTAGATTATTATCAGGCAAATCCGCCTGTATGTAGCAGAGCGAGCAAAATGAAACGCCTTATGCCTATGTCACGCCCTTGTCTTCTGTCGGCGATAATCGCATTGTTTCTAACAAGTATGGTCCTGAACGTTTGTTTGGCAAACAGCGTCTCCAAAGACCTTAACGGTGATGGCCAAATTGACATCAAGGATGTGGCAATAGCTGCGTCTGCATTCGCTTCCTATCCCGGGCATGAACGATGGAATCCAAATGCCGACATCAATGGTGATGGTCGAGTAGATCTAGAGGACATAGCACTAATAATCCTCGGATTTGGCGCACGCCAACCGATAGCAAATTTCACAGCAAACTCGGAGAACGCGCCTGTTGGTACGCAAATAGAATTTGACCCCAGCAGCAGTTATGATCCTGATGGAACAATTGTCCTATATGAGTGGGACTTCGACAATGATGGTGTCCTAGACGCCAGCACTTTCTTTGCAGAAACCACGTCATACACGTATATGCTCCCTGGTGTATACACAGTCACACTCCAAGTGACAGATAACGATGGCCTCATCGGTACAACAACAGCCACACACGCGGTCACGCCCTCAAAAGGCAATCCAGAGACCGTACCAGACATCATCATAGAAACGATTCTGCTTGTCTCAATCGCGTTTATTGCATATATAGCTGCTGCACGAAGTAGACGAAACCAAAGATCGGCCACCATCTAACTCCTTTTTCAAAAATGCACACAAGAAAACCCCATTTCCCACTTCTAAGCAGATCCTACCTTTCAAGACAAACCTTGGATAGTAGACGAGTACGTTAAGCATCTTATCGCTCGGCAGCAGCGCCGCGCTCCCACCGATGAGCAACAGAATCCGCCAAAACCACGAACACAAGCGCGCGCATTGCCAAACAACACCGACGATATTCTATCGCATGCCCCCCATTAAGCCATGCAGTCAGAAAAAGGGGAAAGGAAGAACGCCTGGACCAAGCATTAGCGAATTGTGTTCCGGCGGGCCAACTCTATGGCTGTGGCGCGGTTTCTCTCAACCTGAAGTTTGAAGGCCTCGATGGCATTCTTTTCTACATTGCTGAGAGCATGAACGAGGTTATTAGGTGTGTTAGCCGTTGTGGTGAAGGGATTCAACATCCCTAATGCTTTTGAAAAACCAGTCGGCTTAGCCTCTGGTTCAAGTGAGGCGCACTCGCGCTCAACTTCTGGTTTAATTTCCCATTTCATATCAAATACCTCCCTTTGTTACTCAAACCTCTTTTTGAATAGTAATACATTTGTCTCTTATAAAGTTATCGTATTAATGAACAAAAGATTTTTATACTTATTTAAGCTTTTGTTTTGTTAGGGAAGGCGAGATGAAAAAATTCAAAGCCATCAAGGACCCAAACGCATTTCGGCTTTTGGGAGACGAAACAAGAAGGAAAATAGTGTATTTACTCAGAGTGAAGGAGATGAACGTGAGCCAACTCGCATCAGATTTAAATCTGACCCCACAAGCCGTTTACCACCACGTTAAGAAGCTTGTGAAGGGGGGACTTGTTGAAGTTGCTCGTGAAGAACGCTGTGGCCACCTTATCGAAAGCTATTACAGAGCAACTGCCGAAGTATTTTCAATGAGCCATGGAAAGGCGACAGCACAATGTTTACACAGCGAACAGCTAGCCAAAGAACAAATAACAACAGTTCTTAGCGCTTTGAAGAAGACCGGCTTCAAGCTCAAATATGATGAAGGGGAAATCTCCCAACTAGTCGACGCTCAGTGTGAGCTTGAAGAGTGCGGTAAAGACACAAGCAAGCTCGAAAATGCAATCTACGAAATGAACGATTTAGATTTATTGACTAAGAAAGTAGCTGTGAATTTCGCTAAAAATCTGTCGATGTCGGAAGAAGAATTCAACAAAGAGCATGAAAAAAGAAAGAAATTTAGAGAGTTGCTTATCTCGCTCAAAAAGAAAGGGAATGTTGGCGTGTGAGGAGAAAATTATCCACACACAAAGATGCAACTAATTGCATCAACACTTACCTGGACGCGCGCCGTGAGTACCGATTTCTATAACCAGAAGGTAATGCCATATACTGAGAGGTGCTCGGTGATTCCATAAACATAGACCAAGTCATCTTCTAGGATCACCCACGATTCGAGTTGTTCCCAAACTGATTCTAATCCAATATTATGGGCACATATGAAAACATCTTCATCGCTAATTTTACCGTCGTCGTTTAGATCGAGTTCTGGGTCATAGTTAGCGGGATTAGCATTAGCTATAATAGACTCGTCAGTTCCATCCACCTTTCCATCCAAGTTAACGTCCCCGAGCACAACTTCAGTTCGCCACAATGTCAGATCGTACGGATCGACATCGGGCGGCAGATCTGTGAGATTGCACACTAGATAAACAGTTATGTCTGGAACGAAAGAAGCGTTTGTTTGGATCTCCCAAGAATCGCCTATTTGATTATAGAGCGACAGTCCAATTGTATATGCGGTTACGTACCCATCTGCTAATACATTGTCGAAGATGAGCCCCACATCAGGATCTGGGTAAGCCCCTGCATATGCCCCTGAGTCCACATCGTCAACTCCCCCGTTTTCTAAAAAAGTGACAGAGATCATGTCTTTAGCTTGAACATCGAAGAGGCTGAATCCATCTTCATCATGAATGTCTTGCGAAATCCCATCAAATAGAACGGTGTCGATGTGCCAACCATGACTTGGAATGATAGTCACAATCTCCAAGCCACCCAACTTAGCGTATGCATTTGAGCTAAACATTTGTGACTTTCCAGATTTCCAAATCAATTCCACATAACCACTGCCAGAGATGTGTACAGTTGAGTCCTTTGTTGCTTCAGCACCAGCAAATGCAGTCATGCATGTAAAGACATTAAGCGCGAGCAGAATCACCAATGCAACCAGCACTGGTGGTGTTTTGGATCGTCTAAACTTCATAGCATTTTCTCCTTTCAATCTTTCAGTAACACCACACGCAACCATAGGATATAAATCCATCTGGAACTAACTTCTATGCTGCTGTAGATTCAAAACACACATGATCGCTCATCCAATGCCCTGAAACTTCAATCGCTCCCTTTATTAGATGATCAAAGCGACAAAGATTCGATTTGCATGAAAGTATAAAACACATACAAAACAAAACTGAAAGATTTTTCCACAACAATTAAGTGCCCCCATTCAAATGTTTTACTGGAGAAAGGAGGAATAGAAATGAGCAGGAGAACTCTTGTAGTTCTAACTTTGGTTTTTCTAACGATACTAATGCAAGCAAGCTATCTCGTCTTCATTGCCATGACCATCAAACCTACCGACATAAACTCCGATGGAGTCGTGGACATAAAAGATGTCGCACTCGCAGCCGCAGCTTTTGGAAGTGCTTCTGGACACATAAGATGGAACACTGACGCAGACATAAATGAAGATGGCCGCATCAGTCTAAAGGACATTGCCCTAATTGTCACCGACTTTGGAACAACACTCCCATAACCTTAACAACTCCAATCCACTCCTTTTTTTCTCACACCCCACAGACAAAAGCACATACGTGATGGAGGATAGACCAAGCTGTCACGTATTGAAAGAGGTCGCGAAAATAGGTCACTGCATTTTCAAATCAGTGAGAGATTCTAGATAGGCTCCTTCGGTCTTCTTCTTCCCGCATCTTCAATGGACTGCAATCCCTTCAACTCCTCAGCTTCCTTCAGCTTCGCTTGCGGTATCAACTCATTCAGCTTCTCAACCAGCCGTTTCGACTCATCAGGCTCCGTGGGAATGACTATGTCTCTCCTCAATGGAATCGCTATCTTGAGCCTCCCTTTCTTGTCAACTTCCGCACGTTCGATCTCGTGAAGAGCAACATCCAAAGGGATAATAGTCTGAAACAAAACTCCCAGACTTCCTCGAAGCATTGAATGAGCCTCAACAACGTCCTCAAGCTCCTTCTTCGCCCCTTCCTTTAAGTCAACTTCCAGAGTATCCTCATGAAGCTTAACAGTGAAATGGGGTTTCTCAATTTCTAAGACTGGTTTCTTGGGCACCTGAATCACCACAATCTACCTCTTTGTATTGCAGAGTTAAGCTTTTCTGTTACTCGAGCAACTCCAATAAATCGCGCGCACTCATCAAGTAGAATATGAAGTTACTGTAGTTTTGACACAAAGCGCGTGAGGGCTGCGAAAAAGCATGTTGCATGCAGGGAAAACGATAAATGGCTACTAAGAGCTACTTAGCATTACATTGGATGACGTTGGAGAGTGGTTGCCATGGGCTGGGAAATTGATAAAAGGTTTGTCGAGCCAATTGAAAACGCCTCTCGTCCAGCTACATTAGCTGCTTTGAGCCTAGCTGTTCTATCGATTGGTGAAGAACCCCCCCTTGGATTAAAACTCGTCTTGTTGCTAGGGGCAATACTCTTTCTTTTGTCAGCATTTTTCATATTCTTCTATAGCATCTACCCAACCAAGACCAAATTGTGGACTTTCACTGCTATAACTTTCCTTCTGGGATTAGTATGCTCGATATTATCGTCGATACTGTTGCTGCTCCTCATCTAGCCCGTCTCCCTGTCTTGGCAAATAATGGCTCATACAGGAATGGCCTGTTCAAACGTTCGAAATCCAGCTTCCAAAGAAATATTTGATACCCTTCCATCAATACTGAAGTGGATAAAAATGCCTCCTGATCCAGCTGCTGCAGTTTCATTAAAAAAGGCAAAAGAAGAGGAGCAAAGATATAATTGGCTTGAAGCTGCTAAGTATTATGCACAGGCGCTGAATTTCGAATCCAAAGATCCCTCGTTTGTTGCTGAAACTTGGCAAAACGCAGGCCTATGCTACGTACGCGCTTCCAGACAGGCTGAAAACACGGAGAAATTCAAGAAACTCACGCAGGCTGCAGTGGAAGCCTACGAAAACGCCGCTGAAATTCTGGCGAAGGAAGCAGGGACCACTAATAAAGGAAGAAACCTTGAATGTAAAGCAATCGCCGCGTTTTTATCATCTTGGCTAGCGGCAGATCCACTCGAGAAACGCGAGCTGCTTGACCAATGCATTGCTTGGGGAACTGAGAGTCAAGAGACCCTCAAAAAGTCGAGAGACGAGTCGAGCTATGGAAAAATCTGCCCCACTGTTTTGGAGTGTTTCTTAGAACGTTTTGAGGTCGCATCAACTACAGAGGAAAAGCAGCATTTTGCTCAAAAGGGAGTGAACTGTGCTGTTGAGGCTGTTGAGGAGTTTACAGAGCTTGGAAAGGTCAATGAACTTGCTTTTATCTACTCAGTCGCAAGTCTTCTAATGTGGCACAGCGCACATATAAATGAACAAGAAGAGAAAAGAAACGAGTTTGCTCGAAAAAGTCTCCGATACTCCGAAAAAGCATTGAAGCTCTCCGAGGAAGCGGGAGATCCTTATTCTAAGGCGATGTCAAGGTGGGCTGCAGCTCTTTGCACACTTCTCTTCACCCCAAAGATCGAATCTGCCTTGAAGTACGCAGAGGAGATGCTGCAACAGGGGACGATCATAAAAGATAATTACATAAAAGGTGTGGCCAACTACATCCTCGCGTTTGTTAGTTGGTGGGCTGTGCTGAGGGAAGCAGACCCTAAAAAGCAGAAGGAAGGGTACCAAAAAATAATCCAGTACTCGCGAGACGCAATAGTGCATCTCCAAGTGGTCGCCCAAGACTTTGAGACAGCGGAAACCTACCGATTCTACATCGAAAGTTGCGCCTCTCTAGCAAGCGACATTCAAACTCATCGCGAGGAAAAGGTAGCCTTGTTCGAGAAAGCAATTGAAAATGGGCGAAAAGGATTTGAACACGCACTCCGTTCAGGATCAGCAGATGCTATCTGCTCTGTCCATCACGCTTTGAGCAAGGCTCTCCACAGCTATTCCAGCCTGAAAACTGAAAAAAACGATAGAACGAAGCTTTTGCAAGAGGCCTTGACCCATAGAGAAGAATGCAACAAAATCATCGAAAATACGTTTTCTTCCAATGACTGGATGCTTGGCGTTGGCAAGAACTATGAAGGATTGATCAAAGCAGATCTGGCGAGATCTGAAACTGATGGCGACACAAAATTAGGCCTATTGAGAAACGCTGTATCAGACATCGAGGAAGGCATCTCTCATTCAAGAAAATGGATCCTATCCCGTTCCACCCCATCCACACTCTCCGCTGTTGCAGGGTATGAAGATACCCTCGGAGAAATGTTGAACGAACTGTACTCACTGACTGAAGAAAAGACGATCTTAGCCAAAGCAACCAAAGTTTTCGAAGATGCTGCGCAGAAATTCGAAAAAATCGGCTTGTCAGCTCGCGCAGCAGAATCCTACTGGAAAAATGCTCGAATTCAAGATCGACTTGGCAAGCACGTGCAAGCCGCAGAGGTTTTTGAGAGAGCGGTAGCGAGGTACAATGACGCAGCGCAAAAAATCAGCTATTTCGCCGACTTTTACTTAGACTACGCCGCCTACATGAAAGCATGGAGCGAAATTGAGAGGGCAAAAAACGCACACAACAATGAGGACTATGCCAAAGCGACGAAACATTACGAAATAACCGCTGGCCTTCTGAAACACGCAAAACCGTGGAGCTACCTCTCCCCAAATTTTCTAGCTTGGTCATTTCTTGAGCAAGCAGAAGATCTGAGCAGAAGAGAGAGAGTCACCGAAGCGATCGAGGTCTTCAAAAAAGCCTCCGAGCTGTTCAAAAGAGCAAAAGAGAGCTTTGACGAGGAGGTTGCGAAGATCGAAGTCCCCGATGAGAGAGAGAAAGCTGTGGAACTTGGTGAAGCTTCTTCGCGCAGACAAGATTACTGCGTAGCAAGATTGCACGTGGAACAAGCCAGAGTTTATGATCAAGAGGGGGATTATAGACGGAGTGCCCGAAAATATGACGCTGCCGCTGACATGTTGCAAAAATTAGTGGGGGCTCTCGATAGTGAAGCTGAACGCAAAGAAATAGAGCCAGTTATTTTCATGTGTCGCGCCTGGAATAAAATGAAAACTGCTGACGAAAGAGATCTCCCTGAACTCTACAAAGAAGCCTCAGAGTTGTTTCTGCAAGCAAAGGAACGAAGCACAAAGCGTAGAACAAGCTTGTTGGCTGAGGGAAACAGCGCCTTATGCAAGGCGCTCGAGTTTGGAACCAGATTTGAAGCATCAAGAGATAAAGAAGACTTTTCTAATGTTAAGAAGTTTCTGGTTAGCGCTGCAAACTATTACTTGAAGGCAGGTTTTGAAAATGCGTCTTTATGGACAAATGCTACAGAAGTTTTATTCGATGCCTACAATTTCATGAGCAACGCTGAAATCGAAGTAGACCCTGAAAAAAGGATGAAAACGTATCTCGTCACAGAAAGATGTCTCAAACAATCTGCTGAACTCTACGAAACAGCGGGGTATATTGGCAGAAGAGACGAAGTTTCCCACATATTAAAACGAGTGAAAGAAAAACGTGAATTCGCGCTTTCTTTAGGAGAGCTGTTGGCTGCCCCCAGTGATGCTTCAAGCACCACATTGATTGCGGCCCCAAGCCTCATAGTAGAAGAGCCTGTTGGTATTATGAAGTTTAAGAACGAACTCCTACAGACAAACTTGATTGCCCGTAAAAGAGAGCTTGTTGCTGGAGAAAAATTCGATTTAGAGATTCACCTTGCCAATCTAGGGAAGGGCACAGCTTTCCTAACTAAACTGGAAGGCTTGATTCCAGAAGGCTTTGAGTTGGTTGAAGAACCAGAAAAATGTGTTGCTACTGATGGCGTCCTTGAATTTAGAGGGCGAAGAATCGCTCCACTTGACAGCTTGGAAATCAGGTTGGCACTAAGAGCAAAAACGAAGGGCCACTTCGTTTTTTCGTCAAAAATCTTGTATATGAATGAAGCTAGCGAGACGAAATCTCATGAACTCGAATCCCTAGTTGTGAATGTTAAGGGTACGGGAATTCGTGAGTGGTTAAGAGGGCCAAGTTAGATGGCAACAATGGACTCGCGACGGTGCTACAAGAGGTTATCTTCAGAAGAAATGCCCCTAATTTGATCTCTCCCCATATCATCGACTCTCGTTCATTTAGCGCGGAGCGCTCTTGCCTTTGCGATCGTCTTTCTATCAACATCCAAACTCAAGCGTTCTATGTCGTCTTCCCAAAAGATTTCTTGGGCTGTCTTACAGATTGGCTTGCCTTGAAAATCCGTGATTAGAAAGGAATACGCATTCTGTTTTTCGCCATTGCTCGCAACATAGAAGTTCTTGCACACAAATTGAAACGACTTGAGTTCAATACCTAACTCTTCCCGCATTTCCCTTCTCAACGCTTCTCCCAGGCCCTCCCCAACTCTCACATGGCCCCCAGGCAAGCAGACAATGCTGGGATCAACGTCCTCATCTGGGCTTCGCCGCTCAACCAAAAATCTTTCTTCATTCAAAAATACTCCGACGACGACGTCAACAGCCAAGAATGATCACTCCCTTTTTGTCGATTGGAGGAGAGAGATGATTTTGGGACACATTTAAACCTGTTGTTTCTCGCTGCCACTCTGTTCAACATCTGGATCTTGAATAAAAATTATTAAGAAAAGAGCTCAATGTAAGGAGGGAAGAAAAGAAGGCGGGTGTTGTAGTTGTTTGACAAGAGAAAGGATCAAGCAGCAGACGCGCTTGTTCAAGGCGGCGTAGCTATTGCTGCAGGAGTAATGCTGTTTGCATCCCTATTTCTACCTTGGCTAACTACAAAATATACAGCAATCGCCGGTATGACCCATGCTGAGAACCAAGCTCAATTAGTCATTCCCTTGACGTTGATTCTCCTTGCTGTTTTGACGTTTTTTGGTGGAGGCATCCACATTCTGGGCTATAAGGTGGGCATACAGCTGGCCACAGCTACCTCGGCCATAGCCTTCTTCATATCAGTTATGGTGATAATCGCAACGCTCGCAGACGCGAACGACGCTCAAGGACAAACACTTCGGCTTCTAGTTGGCCCTTGGATATGTGCCGCTGGGTCAATTTTTGGAGCTATCAGCTCAAAGCTTGAGCGAAGGTAACGTGGTAACTGCGAAACTGGGTTTGGGCTACGTGGCTAGGGGTGTCAGTCGTTTTCCGGGTCAGTGGCTACCAAAGTCGTTTCCTGTTTTACAGCGCATAATTTTAAAGCTCCTTCAGCTCATTAATGGTAGAGGATGTTGATGAGTGGAAGCATGAGAGGCGAGGCTAAAGAAAGAAGACCAAAACCTCTAACAAAGAAAGAAAGAAAAGCGAGAAGAAAAAAGAAAAAGCTTGCGAGACAGCAAAAGCAGAAGAGCTTGTAGATGTGCAAGTCTATGCTTTCAGGTCCAATGTGGCCTTGGTCATTTCGTCGTCAATCACGTCCATCTTAAAGTCTCTGCTAGCGCATAAGTGAAGCATTTTATGGTTGTTTGACAAAACGTCGCCATATATCGTGTCAAGTCCCATCTCCCGCCCTAAGGCAATGACGAGGTCAACGAGCTCAGATCCCAAGCCAAGTCCTTGCCATTGATCGCCAACCACAACGGCAAACTCTCCATGTTTTCGTCCCGGCTGTAAAATGAGTCGAGCCACCCCAGAGATTTTGCGATCGTTGTCCTCTGCGACTTCAGCCACAATCGCGATTTCCCTGTCATAATCGATGTTACAGTATCTGGTCAAAGTTTCATGCGGCATCTCCTTTATCACTTGGAAAAATCGGAAACGCATAGTTTCCTCAGAAAAGGACTGGAAAAGCTCGTCAAGAAGGAGTTCGTCCTCAGGTTTTATTGGTCGAAGGACTACGGGCGTCCCATTTTTCAAGGTCCAATTAGTGACATATTTCCGGGGATATGGGGTGATGACAAGGTGTTCGTGAGGTTCGGCCTTCATTTCGATCTTAGTTTCATCTAATACAATGCGGGTATCCACGGCCACGGCGTTCTTTCCATCAACGATCAGAGGATTTATGTCCATTTCCTTTATTTCGGGAAAATCTATGATTAGTTGAGAGAACTTCACTAGGATTTCTTCCAGTAGTTTAAGAGCCGCGTGGCGATTGGTTTGCTCCAAGATTTTGCACACGGCTGTCATCTCCATTAATCTTCTCGCGAGCACTTGATTCAACGGCGGGAAACCTATGCTTACATCTTTAAACAGCTCAGCAGCCACGCCACCCATTCCGAAACATATAACCGAGCCAAAATGGGCGTCCTTCTTGGAGCCAAGTAGAAGCTCATAGCCACGTGTCGTTACGAGTGGCTGAACGATTACGCCTTGAAATTGCGCTGTAGGTTTAAGCTTTGCGACTCTTCGAGCCAATTTTTTGAATTGGCTTATAACCTCTCCTCGTGAGCGCACGTCCAAAACAACGCCATCAACACGTGATTTGTGCGTTATTTGAGGTGAAAACGCCTTCATTACCACTGGGTACCCAATTTTTGCCGCAGCGCTTACAGCATCCTTAGGAGTCTTAGCAAACGTAGACTCGACGACGGGAATTCCGTAGGCTTCAAGAAACTGCCTTGATTCCAGCTCCGTCAAGACTGTGCGGTCTTCTTCAAGCGCTTTCTGAAGCACTTCTCTGAGAAATGCTGGGATGGAAAGCTCCACTGGCAGCTCTTCAGGCATCTCGTATAGAAGCTCCAAGTTTCGGGAGTAGCTCCACATGTACATGAAAGTGGAGACTGCTTGTTCCGGGGTGGTGAAGGCTGGAATGCCCTTCTTACGCAGAATGTTTCTCGCTCTCCAACACCCATCTTCCCCCATCAAAGAAGTCAGAATTGGTTTTGTCGTCGTCTTGGAAAGCTCCACTATTACCTTCGCCGTGTCAACTGGATCTGAGGCGCCTTGTGGAGTGTAGATAATGAGAAACCCATCACTGCCGGAGTCTTGGAAGCAAATTTCCATAACTCTCCGGAATCTGTCCGTAGTGGCTTCTTCCAATATGTCAATGGGGTTTAGTTTACTGCAGTAAAACGGCAAAACCTCATTTAGAGCTTGAATCGTCTCGTCGCTCAGCGATGAAAGCCTTCCCCCTTTAGCTATCAAAGAATCTGTTGCCATGATCCCTGGGCCTCCCGCATTGGTGATAATGGTGAGGTTGGAACCTTTTGGGTTTGGCTGCATAGCCAAAGTTTCGGCACAATTAAAGAGGTCATTTATTGCTTCCACACGCACGATTCCCGCACGTCGAAAAGCAGCGTCATAAACAGCGTCTTCTCCGCACAACGCACCTGTGTGACATATGGCTGCCTCCGCGCTTTCATGGAATCTTCCAGCCTTCACCACCACAATGGGTTTGGCCCTTGCAAAGCCTCGAGCCGCACTCATGAACTTTTTCGCGTCTTTTATGGACTCGACGTACAATACGATGCTTTTTGTTTTAGGGTCGGTGCCGAAGTAGTCAATTAAATCTCCAAAATCTACATCTAGCAGAGATCCTACTGAAGCCACAGCGCTGAATCCTACGTGTGCTTCTGCAGCCCAATCTAAGACTGATGCGCATAATGCTGCGCTCTGAGAAATGAACGCGATCTTTCCAGGGAGGGCAGCCTTGTTGGCAAAAGTTGCGTTCAGCCGGACGCTGGGTCGCATGAGTCCAAGGCTGTTCGGTCCAATTATCCGCAGGTTGTATCGATTTTTCAGTGTTAGGATTTGTTCCTCGAATCTTCTTCCTTCCTCTCCCGCCTCTTTAAAGCCTGCTGAGATTATCACAAGCCCCGATACGCCAGCTCTTCCACATTCTTCGACGATTTGTGGAACCGTGTGTGCTGGGGTCGCTATGATTGCAAGGTCCACTTGTCGGGGGATTCTTTCGATTGCGGGATAGGCAGCTATGCCTTGTACTGTTGGTCTAAAAGGATTGACAGGGTAGACGACTCCTTTGTAGCCCACGCCGATTAGATTCCTTAGCAGTTTTGCGCCTACCGAAGTTTCTCTGTCACTTGCTCCAATGACAGCTATCCTCGTAGGATTGAAGAGGCTGTCGAGATTTTCTACACCCACCGAAAGCTGCCTTCCCAAGATCCTCGTTTTTTCTTATCTATGTAAAAAATAGCTACTTCATATTAATAAATAGGTCAATTCAACGCTATGGTGACTGATCTTGCATGCGCACCTAGTCGATTTTATTTGGGGAAAACATTAGTTTGTCCTTCATCTTGAGCCTGCCGTCCTTCGCGTGTGGTGTTCTTAACAGTCGATCAGTGTACTTTTCGATTTCTCTTGCCTCTTCAGCCAAGTTGGCGCTTGCTTGAACTATTTCGTGGGCACAGGCAACCAGGGGGATATACTTTTCCTTATCCTTCTCGACGAAACAAGCTTTGACGTTGATGTCGGCAGCTTTCTTTAACATCTCGTAGGCAGCCATTGCCTTGGCCTTGGCGTAAGGATTTCTGAAATTCGCAGAGTCGCGGATATCATCGGTGTCGATGATCAGTTTAGGCAGTGAGGAACGTGATCCGATTTTCAGCGAATTAATAGTCGCGTCAATTGCCTGGAATATTGTTCTGAAAATCCCTGTGCTTGCCAAGACTTTTATCACGTTTGAGTTGAAAATCGCCATCTCCAGAGAGTCGAGAAATTCTTTTCGGGCTCCAATCAGTGGGTCGCCCATGATTATTGCATAGCCGAGTCCTTGTTCTTCCATCTCGGTTTTTACACGTTTTCCGGGTCCATCTGTGAAAACAATGGAGGGAACCTCCTGTTTGGATAAGATTTCTCGGGCCTTGGCAGGTCCTGGAGCAGAAGTGTTAGGTGAAATAAAAAGCACGAGGTCTGGAGCAAATTCGAAAATCTTCGTTATTGAATCCTCAACGGCTTCAATGTCCATTTTGGAGCCGGTGGTCACTGTTCGCACAATCAGGTCCTTTCTATCAGCCAGCTCGTCGAGAAGGAACTCAAGTAGTGGGGCTGTTCCGATATTGCCACACTTGAAAACTCCTACATTAACCTTCTCCAAGTAAATCCCAGCGTATCAGGATTATGTCTAGTACTTAAATAATTATTCATTCGCAATGGGGAGAGGACTATTTCGTCTCGGGAGCCCGTGCTATAATCATTGTTGTAGTCACAGTGATGTGGGGAACTCTCCGGAGGACGTTGTAGATAAACTTGTTTAGTTCCTGCAAGTCCTTCGTTCTGGTCTTCAAGATGATGTCGAATTCGCCATAGACCAGCGTCACCTCTTCAATAATGGGAAGCGCCTTTATCTTCGCTAGAACTTGAGCGTTTTTTTCGGGGGAAATTCGTGCAAGCGTGAACGCAGATATCATTTTGTCTTTGCTTCCTACTCAGTTTCTAACAAGGGTCGGAAAGAGATCACCACGTGAAAAGCAAGAGCGCGAAGCAGATCTCGTTGAGTGACTATTCCCACTAATTTCTCGTTTTTCGTAATCAATAGCCGCCGTATCTTCTGCTTCTGCATGATCCGAATTGCGTCAACTATTGCCATGTGGCTCTGGATTGTGGTCAATGATTTACTCATAACTTTCTTTATCGGCACTTTTGAAGCGTCAACTCCTTTCGCCACAACGCGCTTCACAATGTCGCGCTCTGTGACAATTCCAACGGGCTTTTTTCTTTGAGTGATTACTATGGAGCCAACGTCGTTTTTGCTCATGAGCTTAGCTGTGTCATGCACAGAATCACTCGCTTCGATAGTAATGACTGGTTTGGCCATGATACCTTCAACAGTTGAGGGAAGTTTCACGCTTTCCATTCCACATCCCCCTCGCCTGGTGGTTCAATAGCTATTAATGTGGTCGTTCTCTCAACTCCCTTTATTGTCCGAACCGTGTCAAAAATGAAGGCGTCGAGGTCATCCATTTGTTCAACTTGGATCTTCATTAGCAGGTCATAAGCGCCATACACTGTTTCCATGTCTTTCACTTGTTTAAGGCCGCTTATCGTTTGAAGAACAGATCGATCCATTCCAGGTTTGATTCGCATTAGGATGTATGCTTCAATCATGTTTCTCTTCCTCTTCGCTTCCGAAGTGTGGAAAGATCTCTGCTGCAATCATGTTGATAGACTTGCGTATGTTGGGTCCAATTGGAGACCCTGCAACTACTTGAGTTGTCCCCACTTTGACCAAGTTAGAAACTTTTTCCATGACGATTTCAGGAGTGCCGCATACTGAGAAAGCTTCTACCATTTCATTAGTAATCTGAGAGAAAGCGTCTTTCCATCTCGCTTGAATAATCGCTTGCCGTATTTTTGTGGCAGTTTCTAATGAAATTCCATGTTTTTGCAGGACAGATTCTGGACACCCTGCCACGATATATGCTACCACGGGAATGACGGCTTTTACAGCTTTTTTCTGTTCTTTTGCTATTGAAAATGAAGTGTAGGCTGCGACCTCCAAGTCTTCTATGCTCTTTCCTTTTCGGGCAACTCCTTCCTTGATAAATTTCATGGCTCGCGTTATGTCTTGCGCGTGTGAAGCATTTATGAGGACGCCTTCGCCGATCTCTGCGGCCAATGCCAACATTTTCGGACCTTGGGCGCCAACGAATATAGGAATCTTGCTTGGAGTTCTAAAATTAAGTTTAGCACCAGATACGGCGAAGATTTTGCCCCGCATTTCCAAGTTTTGCCCAGAAGATATTTCCCGAATTATTCTAACTGATTCTCGTATGGTTGCCAAGGGTTTGGAAGGTTTCATGTTGACCATCTCAAGCGTGGTTCTATCGCCAACACCCAGCCCACACAGTACCCGCCCCGGGGCAATTTCGTTAAGCGTGGCCACGGCTTGGGCTGTTACTATTGGATGTACCATGTAAGGATTTGTCACACCCGGACCAAATCTTATCTTGTCAGTGTAGGCTGAAACTATCGCTAACGACACGTATACGTTTCGATTGTTGAAGTGGTCTGTTACCCACAGCGTGTTGAACCCTGTTTTCTCAGCTTGAATAGCATAGAACGTGGTTTTCCAGTAGAGGTCACGAGGGACAAACTCAATGCCAAAGTCGATCATTTAGGGAACCTCTCGTATTCCCAATCGTAGGTGAGATTGTCCGAAGCGACCTAAGTAGTTTGCGACGTAGTCCTGCTTAGCTCTCTTCGAGCACAGCCACAAGTTCGTGAAGGCCTAGCTCTCTTAATACGCTGGCCGTCTTTTCAGGATCCACAAGCACAGAAGCTTCGAGAAGTCGCTGCAACCCGATTTCTGTGGCGAGTTGATCTCTCTGCCAATAGTACAGTATAGTCTTCGCCAAGCCACTGGGCATCTTGTTAGCATTCGGTGAATTGAGCACAATGTCTATGAGCTTCTCCGAAGTAGCCTCCAAAGCGGACGATGGAATCTTCCTAACGTTTTCCTCTAACGTCATGTTAAATTCTCCTCTATTCACTGCCTAGAACTACATATGCGATTAAGGAGAAATAAGCCTTTTGGATATAAAATTCGTCATTGGAATAAAAACTTCTGCAATGAAACAGACAAAAAAGGAGACGATGATGAAGAAATCCAGCGTTTATAACAACATTTTTGGATAGTTTCAAGTAAAGGAATACCGCATGGAATCGTGTAAATGCCACAGAAAACGTATAAATAAGTGAAGGAAATAGTTAGTATTCGGGTAGGAAGTGGTGGAGTTGTCCGTTATCGACGCTTTGGATATGAAGATTATTAGAGCATTGCAGACTGATGCGCGGAAGCCAGTTGTACAGATAGCGAAGGAAGTCAATGCCAATGAGGCGACCGTTAGAAGACGCATTGATAAGCTTCTAAAAGGTGGGATCATTGAGCGGTTTACTGTAGTGCTTGACTATCACAAGCTGGGCAGAGTCATCAAAGCTTTCATTGGGTTACGAGTGGAGCCTGCTAAGCTGAAGACCATTGCTGAGCACCTGGCGAAGCACCCTGACACGCAGGTTGTTTACAGAACAAGCGGTGACACTGACATCGTCACAGAAGTCATCTTGGAGCGGATGGAGGATTTGAACGCTTTCCTTGAAGAAGAGTTAAAACTTGAAGGCATCGTCGGCACGATTGTCACCATCGTTATTGGACCCTACAAACGCTGCCCTTGGACCGGGCTTTAGAAGTTCTCCGACTTCATTCTTTATTTTTTTTTGGATCCTACAAAAATCATGCCATTTGACGGTGTAGATGGAGAATAGTTGAATTGCTGCCCAAACATTCCTTCGAAGTAACCCCGCAAATAGTGAGGTGGAAGTATACATGACTTAACTTCGATTTTGGTTCCAAATTGAGAAAATTTTCCCCATCCCATGATTTCCATCTCCCGCAAAACGATAGACCAGTTTTCCGGGAGTGAAAAGTCGACGTCCCTAAAAAAGGGGTTGGTTACTTTCCGTTTGAGGGCAGATGTTCGAGCAGCGTTAAGGATTTCCTGGTTTGTGAGCAGGTGGAAGAAATCTAGCACCATAGTTGTGTCCATGAGCATTGTGCGTCCGCCGCCCATTCGATAGGTATATGGAAGCCAGTCATGCATCGCAAGCATTTTATAGAACTCTAAAGCTGTGCTTAATGCTTCCTCTTTGCTTTGGATGAAGCGAGATTTCTCTAGAAAACTCAAATAACGATATAAACCGTTTGATATTGGAAATGTCACTTCTCTCAACTTCAGTTTCTCCCTGGCCCGTGTGCGAAAAGAAATAATGCTCACTCAACTTAAGCGTTCGTCTTTCCCTGCTGTTTCCACTCATATTGGAGATCACAGGTCTTTCTTGGGAGTTCTTCGTGTTAGGATGCAGAGCCATGCCTTGTTTTGCCAAAATTTTGGCTCTGTTTCCTTCTCCAACAGGTCTTTTCCTTTCCAATCAATGCTTGTCGAAATTAACTTGACATATTTGATTCGATCTTGAATCTTGAGCTCCCACTTGGCGCCGCAGTTTCCACATATGATGTAGTCGCAGCTACGCTCCAATTTCATATCACTCTCCAAGCGCTCTGAACAACAGAAGGGACACCATGGAAAATGCTTAGAAACCTGAATTGCTGCTTCTCTTTCTGAAATCTTTCCAAGCATCCCAAGTCCTCCCACTTCGAATAATCAGATTGAGTTTTAAAAACATTATTTTCTTCGCTACATCGCCAAGACGCATTGTCCTAAAGTCCAGCCCGCTCGATTATCTTCGGGACAATCCATTCGAAGCCAATTGCCATTGCGTGTACTCCGACGGCCTTTGTCGTTTTCTTAATTTCTCGCAGCAGCTCTCCAAAAATGTTGATGTTCGCCTCGTAAACAGCCTGTTTTCCTCCAGCCTTCTTAGCGGCGTATAGAGTGTCTTGGATTTGCTGTGGCACCTTTATCCCTGGCACAAATCTAACCATCCACTTCATCATAGAAATCGACTTGAAAGGCGCAATACCGATTAGTATTGGCGTTTTCAGGTGGGAAACAGCGTTCAAGAAGTTCTTGGTTTGTTCCACACTGTAGACGCATTGAGTCTGAATGAAGTCCACACCCAACTTCACTTTTCGCTCAATTTTCAGGATCTCAGGCTCCAAGGGATCTGCGTTGGGAGCGGCAGCGATGCCGATGTTGAATTTCGCCGGCGCTTCTATTTCGTTGCCGTTCAAATCCACTCCTTCGTCGATCATTTTTCGGAGCATGTAGACAAAACCAGCTGAGTCTAGGTCGAAGACTGGCTTAGCTTGAGGTGTGTCGCCAACAGTCGTGTGGTCTCCTGTCAACGCCAAGATGTTTTTTATGCCCAAAGCGCCTGCAGCGAGGATGTCCGAGATTAGTGCGATGCGATTGCGATCTCGCGTGGTCATCTGATATACGGCTTCCACGCCGACTTCTCTCTGAATCATGTATGAAGGGACTAATGCATTCATGTAGCCGAACGCAGTCGGATTGTCGGTGATGTTGATAGCGGCCACATGGTCTTTTAAAACCTTAGCACCCTCAATGACCTCCTGCAGATTAGTGGTCTTGACTGGCTCGAGTTCGCCGGTGAAGACGAATTTTCCAGCGTTTATCTGTTTCATCAACTCGCCATAGGCTTCCCTAGTCAAGCGGTAGCCTCCTCTTCTTCGGCGGCGCCGCTGAGCTCTCGAGGATGACCTGAAACACGGTAGTCTTTTGGAGGTCGAAACTTGGTGAAAAGATCCAAGCGATTCCGTTCCTTCAGGCGGTTATAGATGAGGATCCACGCACAGTCACTCTTCCACCCTCCGACTTCGCATTTGCCCTTGGCCTGTCCACCACAGGGACCGTTTAGAAGACTTTTTGCGCACCGAGTAATTGGGCATATTCCGCCGGTTTCAAAGAGGATGCATTCGCCGCAGGCACTGCAGACTTCGTAGAACTTGTCAGCTTTAGTATCATGAGTCCCGAGGAATTCGGTGTCGTTAGCAGGAATAATCAGCTCTGTGTCATAAAGATCGGAGATAGTTTGCACTCCCACTCCGCAGCCGAGGCAAACGAGGGCGTCATACTCGCCTATCAGGGGGTCAAGTGTCGTCGCAGCGATCTGGCGATCGCATTGACGTAAAATGGAGATGGCTTTTGCCTTCGGTGGTTCCTCTCCCCTCACTTTTCTCTCCATCTCCAACAGCGACTTCAGGACCTCCGCCTGTCTTTCGCCGCCAGCTTGAATTATGGAAGCACACCCATCGCAGCCCACTATCAACAGCCTCTTGAACTCTTTCGCCATTTCGAAGATGTCCTTTAGGGGTTTCTGCTTAACTATAATCAGGTGAAGACCGCTCCTTAGAGAAGGTCAGTGAAAGCCGAATCAATATATAAAAATTCCTACACAAAAAGGTGGAGCCTGTTTTTTCGGCTTGTGCGCAAGTTTAATATGGCTGTTCCCTTCCCTTTACCTTCTCTTCAGATTGACATGTGGTCACTATTAAAGGAGGAACAAGTTACGTCGAGCATTTCTGAACCACTTGAGGTGAAATATCCTCCTTGCCGCAAAGCCTGTCCGGCTGGAATAAACGTTCAAGCATACATCGCACTCATCGCTCAAGGAAAGTTCAAAGAAGCTTTAGATATCATCCGACAGTCCATCCCTTTCCCTTCTGTGTGTGGTCGAGTGTGCTTTGCCCCTTGTGAAGATGCTTGCGCCCGAAAAGATGTTGACAAAGCTTTAAGCATTCGCCTTCTCAAACGCTTGGTTGCCGATCAAGAATTTGCACTAGAACTCGAAGAAACGCCAAACCGAGTTCCAAGAGCCCAAGGCCCAAAGATCGCCATAATAGGCTCCGGCCCCTCAGGGCTTACGGCGGCTTATGAATTGACCCAAATGGGATATCAAGTAACGATTTTTGACAGCGCCCCAAAGCCAGGAGGAGCCCTCAGATACTACATTCCCGAATATCGATTACCTGAGGAAGTTTTGATTGCCGAAATAAATCACATCGTGAAAGCTGGTGTGGACATGCGCATGGAAACAACAGTTGGAAGGGATATCACCATTGACGAGATGAAAAAGCAAGGATATGAAGCCCTTTTCATCGCCTCAGGCGCTCATCACTGTGTCAGCCTAAATATCGAAGGCGAGGAACTAAAGGGCGTCTTTCACGCTCTCGACTTCTTGCGGGACGTGCGTTGTGGAGCCATTACCGACGTTGGAGAAAAAGTGGCTGTCGTAGGAGGGGGAAACGTTGCCATTGATGCTGCCCGAACCGCTAGACGTTTAGGTTCCGATGAAGTTATCCTACTCTATCGACGGTCAGAGAAAGAAATGCCTGCCCACCGGCACGAAGTCGAAGATGCCAAATCGGAAGGAGTCAGGTTTCAGTTTCTCGTGTCGCCTAAAAGAATCCAGGAAAGAAACGGGGAAGCTGCTAGAATAGAATGCATCAAAAACGAGTTAGGACAGCCTGACGAAAGTGGCCGCAGACGGCCAGTGCCAATCGAAGGCTCGGAATTCACCATTCCAGTGGATTCCGTGCTGCTAGGTATTGGCGAAAGGCCTGATGTGACCTTCCTACCGGAAGAAGTTGAGGTGGCAAGGGGAAACAGGATAGTTGTAGACGAAGTTACGCTTGAAACAAGACTGCCAGGTGTGTTCGCGGGAGGCGACGCTGTCACCGGACCAGCCTCTGTGATAGAAGCCATTGCAGCGGGCAAGAAAGCAGCAGTCTCTATCGACCGGTATATCAGGGGTGTCGACCTTAAAGCTGGGAGGACAAAGGAATTTCCCGAAATAGCTTGGATGTCAGAAGAGACATCACTTGAAAAGAAGCCGCGGCAAACAGTGCCTTGCCTAGACCCAACAGCGCGAATACGTGGCTTCAAAGAAGTTGAACTTGGCTTCACGCGGGAAGTGGGACTTTCAGAGGCGCATAGATGTCTGTTTTGCGGTCCATGTTCAGAATGCTTAGAGAATGAGAAACTGTGTGACGCGGATGATGTGTTAGTCGACGAAGATAGATGCATCGCGTGCGCCAATTGTGAGAAGGTGTGCGATTATGCCGCCATAAAAGTAGCCAAGTCCGTGGCAAAGGTGGATCCTCTACTGTGCAAAGGATGCGGAACATGCGTCGCAGAATGCCCAGCCGAAGCCTTAGCCATGCAGAACTTCTCCGATGACAAGATTTCTGCTCAAATAAAGGGTGCTTCGACGCACTGGTCTACTGGAAAAACCCCACAAACTCTCGTTTTTGTCTGCAACTGGTCGTGGGATGCGGATGCCAAAGGCTTTGAATGGCCGCAGAATGTTTGCGTGATCCCTGTGCGATGCAGCGGCAGAGTAGACCCAATACACGTTCTCCAAGCATTTCTGCTTGGGGTTGACGGAGTCATGATAATCAGCTGCGACACAAAAGATTGTCATTACGGTTTCGGCAGCTTTGCCGCGGAAAAGCGGGTTGGCCAGATGAAAGAGTGGCTGCACGCTGCAGGCATAAACAGGGAAAGACTGCGGATTGCACCGTCGCGGGTCGGGAACGAGCGACACCTTACAGAAGTTCTTAAGGGCTTCTCGTCCGAGCTGGAAAAGATTGGTTCAACTCCGCTCAAAGAAACTTTAAAAGCTGAAGGGGTAAACCTCTCTTCAAAGAAACTTATGTGAGCCTGGTCTCAAAGAATAATGTCTTTGAAGGGTTGAGCATGCAGAAGAAAAAGTTAGGCTTTGAAGAGTCCTTAGATAGGGAAGTGGTTCTGAGTGGCAAATGTGTAGGCTGCGCGTCTTGTGTAGTGGTCTGCCCCTTCGTTTGCTTAGAATATACAGAGGGACAGCCTAAACTTGTGAAGAACTGTGAGAACTGCGGCATTTGCCCCAAAGTCTGTCCAAAATATGAGTGGTCTTGGTCAAAAGCCGAGGAGTTTGTATTTGGAAGGCAAAGGAAAGAACATGAAGAGTTTGGACTCCACCGACGCCTCGTTTTAGCCCAAGCAAAAGATCTTAATATATTAAAACGGGGCCAAGATGGAGGTGCAGTCACAGCACTCTCCTCTTATGCCCTACAGAATGGCCTAGTTGAAGGAGTGGCGCTTTCAGGCCTCTCAGAAGAGAAGCCCCTCCACCCCGTGCCAAAACTCGCGACAACTCCCGAAGAGGCTTTGCAATACGCTGGAACGCGTTACGCGTTTTCTCCGAACATGCTGGCTTATCAAGAAGGTGTGAAACAGGGAAAGAAGAGCCTCGCTTTTGTTGGCACCCCCTGTCAGATCCATGCAATGCGGAAAATACAGATGTTCCCATTAAAGAAATATGCGAACCCCCTGCAATTCACAATTGGGCTGATGTGTACAGAAAGCTTCACCTACAGCGGGCTCTTCCAAAAGCATCTCAACGAAAACATGGGCATTAACCTGAACGACATTGAGAAAATGAACATCAAGGGCAAAGTTCTAGTCTACCTTAAATCTGGCAAGGTGGAAGACATACCTTTGTCTGAGGCGAAACAGTATACTCGAGCCAGCTGTCATGCCTGCACAGACTTTAGCGCAGAGTTAGCGGATCTATCGGCAGGCGGCTTGGGGCTCAGTGATTGGACTTTTATGATTCTTAGAACCGAAAAAGGCACAAAGATTCTTGATGCAGCAGTAGAGGCTGGCGCCCTGAAAACTAGGCCCGTGGATAAAGATTCATTCGCGTTCTCTTTGCTGACGAAACTTTCGAGAAAGAAACGAAAGAATGCTCCCCGAATCTAGTTTTTCTGCTTCTCTTTCTGGGCCTGTTTCGTACGCGCTCCGGCTCTTACTGTGATGTTATGGTTATTTCAAGTGTTGAGTGGTGGTATGTGAAATATAGATAATTGTGTGTGCTATTGGAGAAGGGTAGCAGAGTGAAGGGAACTTCTGTTCCGCTGACGAAGACTTTGTAGCTGCCATTCATCAAAGCTGTTGGTACGCGGATCCGACAGAAACCAGTAGTGCCATCTTCACCAATGACGTTGAAGCTTATTGCAGTACCATTAAATTGGAATCCAGATATTATGGAGCTACATACTGATTGAACATTATGTTCTAAAGCAATGTTGAAACTTTGAAAAATTCCTGTTAAAGGATGGCTATCTGTATTGCTAGCGTTTATGAAATACACGGTATCTCCTATTCCATCGTTGCCCGTCTCATTCTGAAAAGGCCCACTTTGCAGGTCGGTGCCGTTGTAGTCGCTCCAGTAGTTTCCACCAGAAGGATACCCATCATCCCAAACATTAGGGGACTCGTAAATATTCACTTGTTCAGCATTATCTATGAAGTTGTTATAGTAATTTCTGTTATTAGGAGAGTTGTAGTAGGCGACTCCTTGCTGATTGTCTACTAAGGTGTTTCCACTGAAAGTGTTGTTTGAAGACTGCTCGAAAACAATACCACGGACGTTGTTTGCTAAGTTGTTTTCAGAAATAATGCTATGGGATGCAGAAAAAAAGTAGGCACCAGAGTGGTCGTTGCCTGCCATGATGTTGGTGTTTAAAGTGTTGTACGGAGAATACTCGAGTAGGAAGCCATCATTGTTGTTTGCTAAATTGTTTTGAGAAAAAACATTATGAGGTGCCGAGTTGAGGTAGACGCCTGAGTTGTTGTTGTTTGTGATGGTGTTTCCACTCAATGTGTTGTCTGAAGAATTTCTGAGGTGAGCCCCATCGTCTTTGTTATCTACTACGTTATTTCCGCTTATGGTGTTATCGTGAGAAAATTCGAGGTGGATGCCGTCATACTGATTGCCCGTTACGGTGTTTCCGCTTAGGGTCGTGCTCGAAGAAGAGTAGAGAACAACGCCGTCAAACTGATTGTCTGTTATAGTGTTTGCGCTTAAGATGTTGTTTGAGGAATTTTCAAGGCGGATCCCATCATACTGGTTTTCGTTTATGCTGTTGTCACTTAACGTGATGTCAAAGGAGTTCACGAAGTGGATGCCATTGCCGAAGCCGTTGATTTGCAGGTTTGTGATGGTCACATTTCTTCTTCCAGTCAAGTCGATTCCGTCGGACTTGGGTTCACCTAGGGCTTGAAGCTTGTGGTTTGCTCCATCAACTACAATGTTATTCCGCTCTATCACGACGGAGTCGTAAACGTCAGCAGTGAACGTGTAAATGGTGTTTCCTGTGTTCAGGATTGCTGCGGTGGAAGGATTAACCGATCCATCAGCCCTGATGTAAATAACCCCACTCTGGGGTGGTTCCTCCAAAGAGAAAATGTAATGCCACACCAGATATGTTCCTAATAGTATCACAATTAGAGAAACAACAAGGACTATTTTCCTCATCGGCCATTCTCGACCTCTTTTCCTGGTGCCTCTCGCGCTCTGTAAGCGGTAAGCTTCTCGGGCTTTCTGCTGCTTTATTTGTCTCTCTCGCTGCCTTTCCTTCCAACTCTTCTTCTTTTTCTTCTTTGACATCTTTCGGTACAGCCTTAATTGAAGCCATTTCCCGTTACGGATTTGAAATCCCTAACTATTAAAGAGTTCTCGGATCAGAACTAGATCACAAATCCTAAACTCTTTTGCAGATGCGGTAGCTTCATCCATTATCGCTAAAAGCTATTTCCGTTTTTTGACAGATTTCTTTCTGAGATGATAGGTCAGCGGATTTCTGGTTCTTTTACAGACTGGGTCATTTGGATTTACACATACACCATGAGTTTGTAGTGTTGAGCAATTGTAAGGTCTATATGGAGTTCTGCTTCCCCTTTGACCTGCTAGGTGTTCGACTTGGTATCTTGTCTTGTCCTCTCGAAAGTCTGCAACATTTGAAAACAGGTTGACAACTCTATCCACACCAATGCCTTGATGTAGCAGGTATGTCACCAGGGTGAACCTCTCAGCATGGGAAAGGTGTTGTCCTTTGGCTGTTCTATCTAAGAAATCCATAATACAAGGAGGATACTCTGACTCCTCAGCTTGAATCTTCTGATCGAATTCTGACAAGTGAGGTTTTCTTTTCAGAAACTCAGCTTTTATTTCTTCAATCACATCTTGGAGAAGCTGAGGAATTTTCGTAATTTCCTCCTTAGTTCTGTCTTCTACGTATTTCTTTATCTCCTCTTGGAGAAGCCTGCAAACCTCATTTCTAGTTACAGACACATGGCCTTTATCAAGTTGCCTATTCACTAATTTCCACTCTGGAGAATGGACTAGCCGTCCCTTAGTTGCGTTTCTTAAGTAGTATACAAAATGCAATGTATATGAAAAAGGTCCTTGTTTTGAAGGATTAATATCCCATTCAAAGAATTTTGCTATTCCTAATATGACATTATCTTTCTCATCCAAGAGATAATTGTAGATTTTTTTAGCTTCTGATAGAGCATATCTTTCAGCAAGGGTTTTATCTTTTACGCCTGCAACAACGAATGCAGCTACAGGAAATGCAGCAATCTCAACCTCAGATTTCTTGTATGGCGCCTGGTTTTGCATGTGTGCCAGGAATTCAAAAGTGGCGGCTATCCTAACTTTTGCACGATTGACAATGCTTTCAAGCTCTCCAAGATCGTTGAGATCAATGCCTAATTCAGCAACATACTTTTTTGCTTCAGGTAGAAAAGGATATTTCACCAGGTCAACAGGTGTTAAAAGAATGCTCTCACCCAACTTTGAGTTTCCAAATCTGCCTCTTATGCCTTCCTCTTGAATAAAGTTTCCGTGGCCAACAATTGACGGGCGTGCGCACATGTAGAATAGCTAAGCCCAGCTATTAACTCTCTTTCTTCTAATTTTTTCTGTAGCATTGTTTGGGGCGTTCTCCGGTTTTTTCATAGTGCTTGAAGTGTTCGAGGAACGGGGGTGCTTGAGGGGCTAAGTTCACGAACTCCACGAACTTAGCCAGTTTCTCTACGGTTTCTCGCGTCATCTTATGTTCGATCTCACATGCATCCTGCTCAGCCCTTTCTGCATTAACTCCAATCATAACTAGGAAATTCTTCAATGCACGATGTCTCTTCTCGAGAGTCTCTGCAAGCTGGATGCCCTTGCGTGTTAGTACGACTCCTCTGTATCGTTTGTAGGTTACAAACTTGTGTTTATCCAACTTCTGTAGCATATTTGTGACGCTGGGCGGCTTGACATTCAAAGCAGCGGCGACGTCGGCGACTCGAGCATAGCCATGTTCCTTGATTAGGCTGTAAATCACTTCAACGTAGCCTTCCTCTGCTTCACTTAGCCCAATTGGCTTGGTCCTCTGCAACTCGTTCGCCAACAATCCTCTTTCAGCTACAGCTCATGCGTTCGGTGCATACTGAGCTTTATTAGCACAACCTAACTTTGTTATATAGAGCTAAACCTTTATTTAAGCTTTCAACACATATGCATTTGACAGTGCGCAGTCAGAAGATGGACATCGTGGATCAACCTCTAACGCAACTACGAGACGGGGAGAGCGGAGTCATCCTTTCCTTCATTTCACCCCAAGGTAATCCTCCAGGCAGCGGTCAACGCAAATGGGGTTTTCAGAGGAGATTGGAGGATATGGGCATCACTCCAGGCACAAGAGTGCGAGTGGTCAAATCAGCCCCCTTCCGCGGTCCCATAGAACTTCAGGTGCGTGGCTCTCGACTTGCCATAGGCAGAGGAATGGCCAGAAAAATTTTGGTGAGAGTAGAACGGTGAATGATGAACGGGTCACTATCGCCCTTGCAGGAAACGCGAACGTCGGTAAATCGGTCATATTTAACCACCTCACTGGCCTGCATCAGCACATCGGTAACTGGCCAGGAAAAACCATTGAAAAGGCTGAAGGGACCCTGCACTTTAAAGGTCGCACCATAGACATCATCGACCTACCGGGCATCTACTCTCTTTCAACCTTCTCCTTAGAAGAACTCATCACCCGCGAATACATAGCCAAAGAGCAGCCTGATCTCGTCATCAACGTCGTCGACGCAAGCGTCCTCGAACGCAACCTATTCTTTACCCTGCAACTCATAGAGCTTGAAACGCCGATGATTATCGCCTTGAACCAGATGGATATAGCGAAGAGAAAGGGGGTCGAAATCGACCACAAGAAACTCGCAGCAGTGTTAGGCGTCTCGGTGATCCCAACCGTCGCGCCAAACCGGACCGGCATCTACGAGTTGCTGGAGACAGCAGTAACTGCTATCGAAGAAAAACCTGCTCCTCTCACAACGATTCGATACGGAGAGGAGATTGAGGAGAAGATTCAGGAGCTCGCAAAAGAGGTTCAGAAGTTTTCATTGCCATACCCGACAAGATGGATTGTAACCAAACTCTTCGAAGGAGACGACCAAGTCCTCAGCGAAATCCAAAAGTCAGATCCTCTGATCCTATCCAAGATCCGAAAGGCTGTCCTCGACATCGAGGGCATCCACGGGCACGCATGCTCAACTGTAATCACCTCTGCACGGTACGAAGCAGCAGGATGCGTAGCCAGAGACGTGCAGCAAATTGTTCCATTGAAAAAAACCCCGAAACGGGAAAGACTTCACACCCTCACGACACACAATGTCCTTGGGTATCTAATCATGATGGGAGTGCTCCTCTTTGTGTTCGTCGGAATCTTCACCTTTGGAGATGGAGTGTCGAGCGTCTTGAGCGGAGTCTTTGCCCTCCTAGGCCAAGGCTTCTGGACCACCTTTGGCACTGGACCACTGGCAACGTTGGTGTGGGGCGGAGTTTTTGAAGGGCTCATCGCCGGAGTCACAATTGTGCTCCCCTATATCTTTCCGTTCTATCTGATGTTATACTTCCTTGAAGACTCAGGGTACCTAAGCCGAATTGCCTTTTTAATGGACAACTTCATGCACAGAATCGGCTTGCATGGAAAAGCGTTCATTCCCCTGATGCTCGGTTTTGGCTGCAATGTACCTGGCTGTCTTGGATGCCGAATCATGGAGACACAACGGGAACGGCTTCTCGCGATTTTCCTCGTGACCCTGGTACCCTGCGCCGCCACAACCATCATCATTCTCGGTTTGGTGGGCGCCTCTGTGGGCCTTCAATGGGCTCTGCTCTTATACCTTGTTGACTTCGCCCTCATCACCATATTAGGAAAAATCGCCTCCAAAGCTTTGCCTGGCGAGTCAACTGGATTGATCATGGAGATGCACGACTACAAGGTGCCACATGCGAAAACTGTGATGCGGCAGACTTGGTTCCGGTTACAGGACTTCATCAAGATGGCGTTTCCACTCATCATTGCTGGCAGCTTCGCCATCAAGCTCGCCGAGGTGCTGAACTTGCTGGATCCGATCGCATATGTTTTGAGTCCTATCACAGTGTCGTGGCTTGGGTTACCCGCCATCACTGGGATCACATTGATTTTCGGAGTATTGAGGAAAGAACTGACATTAATCATGCTTTCCACGCTCTTGGAAACTCAAACCTTCGTTGGAGTGCCCAATTTTGGGTCAATTCAGATGATAGTGCTAGCGTTGGTGGCCATGCTTTACATTCCATGCATCTCTACCATCGGCGCGCTTGTGAGAGAGATTGGATGGAAGAAGGCCCTATACATTACCGCCTTTGAGATTGGCTTCGCAATTGTAGTCGGCGGGATCGCGTATCGGTTGTTGTTGCTTGCAGGCTTCTGAATGCGCGTGTGTAGCATGCAAAAATATAGGATTAATAGGTGCCATTTGCCACTGGAGACATCTCCCGCATTCTCCTCCTTTTTTTCTTAGTGGCCTTTTGGTGCACAATCATTCTCATTTTTTCTGAACAATATAGTCAATGTATGCTTGCTTCTGTTCTTTCCCTACGAGTATTATCCTCTTCTCCTTGTGAAGGATCAGGAAATTATCAAGGTATTGGTCTGGTTCATTGTCCTCATAGTAAGAATCTGCAGGTCCTTCATCATCCACTGATACAAAATTGAAAAAACAGAGCCCATCTGGTCTTACTACTTGTTCTATCTGTCTTACAGCAGTTTTAACATCATTTTTTGACATTAATGGCAGTGTATTATAAGAATATACAAAGCTAAATGCTTCATCTTTGAAGGGAAGCCTCCTCATGTCTCCTTTGAATATGTTCAACCTCAAACCATGCTCTTCACAGAATTTTCTTGTCCAGCTCAACGATTGGTCAGAAATCTCAATTCCAACCGTTTTGTATCCTGATTCGAGAAATAGCATCAGTGGGGGATCATCACCACCAGCACCACAATCCAGAATAGTCTTATCAAGGGAACTGTCATTACAATACCTTAGGAATTTGTAAAGAGGAGTTGCCCGAATCACCTTTCTCATTTTCTGTTCTAGATTTCTCGATGTGTTTGTCAGTTTTATGATTTATGGAAGAAACCTTATTACCTGCTTGACAGAGCATGACAAATATGGTGTTTACCTCTTTTTCTCAAAAGAAGATCATTGACATTACCACAGACAGCAAATATGTACACTATCTCTACAGATGCCTAGGGGGTCCACCCTCTAAACATTACAAGAAGAGAATAGAGTACCTAAAGCAAGCCATTCCAAAAGGGTTTCACAAGAAACTGCTAATTTTCAATGGAGAAGTTGTTGGAACAATAGAGTATGCCCCTTCAGAAATTTCTTATTATTCCATAAGTGGAGATAAAATCATAGTGATGAATTGCATTTGGGTTCTGAGAAAAGCAAAAGGACACAATCTTGGAAAATTCCTTGTTCAGGACATGGTTCAGAGTGAGAAACATGCTTCTGGCTTTGCCACTCTTGCCCTAGAAAATCATTGGAGTCCTTGGTTTAGGAAGAGGCAAATGGAAAAACTAGGATTCAACCCACTGGAATCCATGAATGTAATGCACAAAATAAAGTCAAAAGGAAGAGCCTTCAGCATACACCTGATGTGGATGCCAAACAAACCAAACACGAAACTACCAAAATGGAACCAGCAGAAACTACTGGAAGGCATTACCTTCTGTATTGCCCATCCACTCTATCATCCTCAGACATACAAGCCAAACCAAATTCTAGAGAGACACTAGTTTTCCCTTGAATTTTGCCGCGCGCGCGGCTTGTAGCCACAGACTGGGGACCTTTCTTCAGCTGCTCAAAGAAACTGGCGTAAGACCTGGAGAAGCCTGGAATAATAGGTGGATTGACATCGACTTGGAAAGGCGGACCGTGACTGTTACCCCTGAGAAGGGCAGCAATGCAAGGATTCTGCCACTCAGCGCTGAGTTCGCATCAAGACTCGCAGCACTGCCTAGAAAGACCGACTATTTGTGTCGCGTGAAACCTGACACCTCACTCCAATACTGGACCTGCAACTTCAACGCCCGGCGTAAGAGTATAGCCCGAAAACTCAATAATCCCAGACTCAAGAAAATCAGCTTCAAAACTCTTCGCCACTTCAAGGAAACAATGGAATACCACAAAACGAAAGACATTCTCCATGTTAAGCAAATCCTAGGTCATAAACACATCGAAAACACTATGGTATACATCAACCTGGAAGCTGCGACCTTCCAAACCAAAGACGATCAATTCACCGTCAGAGTCGCCAGGACACCAGAAGAAATCACGCAGCTGCTAGAAGTCGGCTTCGAATTTGTCTGCAAAAAAGGCAATCTACACTTCTTCCGAAAACATCGCTGAAAAACATAGGACACCCTCTAGGAATATAGGATTAATAGGTGTCATTAACCATTTTAGTATGAATCCAAATAAGCAGCAAGTCTAAGAACAAGAAGGGCTGAAATCGGGGATGTCGAAAAACAAGAAGAATGCTAACGCAGACATATTTCAGCTGCTTCTTGAAAAGAAAGAAAAACAAGGGAAGATCAAATGGAAAGCACTTCTTGAATCGTTGAATGTCAAAGAGTTTTTCGAGAACGGAAGCATAAGCATTAATGAGCGCACGTGTCAAGGGCTCGAATGTGAACTCTGCATTAAAGCTTGTCCTACGAAGGCTTTGTATTGGCGGGATGGTAAGGTTGGTATTATCAAAGATTTGTGCGTGTATTGTGGGGCCTGCGTCCTCTGCTGCATTGTAGATGACTGCATTACCATAACCAGAAAGCGAGCTGATGGAACTACTGAAAGCTTCAGCAAACCTGGGGACGTTGTCGTGTTGTTTAACGGCATCAACTCGCGAAAGCGGCATCAACGAGTTAGAGGCATCTTTCCAGATGATGAAGCGTATCTGAAGCGGTGTGGAAAAACGAAAACAGCTTTGTAGTTAGGCTGAGTGGATCTAGTCTGCTTGACTCCATTTTTCCTTCAAGTATTTGGGGATGTCTGATGAGTCTCTGGGGCCGACCATCACGTTCCAGCCACTTGCCTCTTCAATCTCGCCGCTGAGTCGCGCGGCTTTTCCAGGGATAATCAACTTTCGATGCTTCACCTTCTCTTCCATTTTGTCGTCGCGAATGGCTTCAGCCACCTTGTCAGCAGTTAGTTTTCTTCCGGCCACAGCACAGTCAACTGCGATCCCTTCCGAGTCAACCACGAGAAGATAGGAGTCTACTCCTGCAGATTCGATGTCAGAAGCTACGGTGTAATAGGTAAGGGCGAAGTTGGTGGTAAACATGACGGGAGATTTCTCATTGGGAGTTCCAAGGATTCTTAGTCCAGGCTCCACCGCTACGGGCTTTCGTGGGTCAGTGTAAATGTTTTGTCGGAGAACTACGTTTGGTAGAAGCACCCAGCCTTCAGTGCTGTGCAAAATTAAGATGTCGGCATAGCGATCAATCAATATTGCAGCCAAGTACGCTTCGTTCCATTCAGCCACCTCTTTTGGAGCTTCAGCGTTTTCCATCCATGCAGTCACTGGAGTGCCAATCAGAGGAAAGCCCAAGAGCTCATCTCCCCTTTTAGTTGCAGCTCGGCGAATCATAGTGAAATTGTTGATCATGTCTCGAATTCCTTCACCAGGCAACGTTCCAGGATCCAGCACCAAATCGTTGACGCCGTATTCTGTTAGAGTCTTTGAAAGTGACCGCAAGAGCTTTACATCATTTGGGGCGAAAACCGTGAGGGGGCACTGGTACATGAGGGCGAGCTCGGCCATGTCCTTCCAGTTTTCTTTTGTGGCCGCGTAGATGAGGGGTTTCGCGTTTTGTACAACCATTAGCCCAGCCTCTAGAACCTTCGAATCAAAGGAGCACAGAATGAGAGGTAAGCGCGTGTGTTCAGCAACCTTCTTCACGGCTGATTTGAATTTGTATGGGTCGCCTGAGGTGGAGCGAATGGCAATCATGTTGAGCTTCAACGTCATGCCGATGTATTCGTAACTGAACTGCTCAGTTCTCCTAATTCTCGTCAACAATTCTTCTTCAGGCATTTCATCAGTGACATCGATAGCGATGGCTGTAGGGTTGGTGTAGGCGAATTCGTGGCGATACAAGACGTATTTTCCTCCTATTTCAATGGAGTGATCCTTCGCGCCAATTGTGACTTCCTTTATGGGCGGCTTCAGCATCTCCCAAAGCTGCTCGTACACTTTTCTATTTTCCTTCTTCAGTAAGGGGGGGCAACTTTGTAATCGGAGTTCTCGGTTCACCAGTTTTGTGGCAAATGCCATGCAGTTTTCTTCGCCACATTCTTTGCAGTTGGTTTTTGGGAGAAGCATGTAAACGTCAATGGGGCTGATTTCGCGTATGTTAGTTTTTTTGGCTCCAGTTCCAACCAAGTCTTACATCTCCTCTAGATTTTAGCGACCACCCAATCCGCAATGTTCTTAGGGCTGACTGGCTGTCCAACTGTCAGTCGCTGGATTGTGTCTTTAAGGGTCTTCACTGCGGCTGGATGCATCATCATGAACAAATCGACGCCCGCTAACAACAGTGTGAGGGCAGTCACGGTCTCCCAGATAGGCCCTCTAAACTCTCGCGGTCCCCACTCAGGGTCCATCTTTTTCCAAGCTTCGCGGGCAGCCCAAGCGTTTGTGGTGCCTGATGACATTGGATGCTGCAGCTCTGGGTCACCCATCAAAGCAGCGAGTCTGGCTCTTTCCATTATTGTGAAAGCATAGTCCAAACCGTACCCCAAAGCAGCGGTTGTGGTGTCCATTATAATCTGAGTTTTCGGTAGGAAATCGTAGAGTTGGCGGTTTAGCTGTCTGGCCTGATTCAAGTCCATGGGAGTGAACGAGAGCACAGCGTGTCCATACTTCTTTGCCACAGCACACGCCCGTTCAAGGTCCATGTCCTGTGTGACTGAGCTGAGCAGAAATCGTTCGCCCGCTCCCACCTCCGCTACTTTTTCAAAGACTTCAAGGTCTTTCTTTGGGTCGCCACAGCCGCCGATGACAATGGGAACATCAATGGCTTGCAGCACATTCTCCACGGTTTTGGCAGCTTCAGTGGGGGATGTATCTTTCACTAAGGGATCTATGCTAATGAGGTGTAGTGTTATCATGTCCGCGCCATACTTGTCGACGGCTAACTTTGCCCAAGCAACGGGATCCTCCATCACATCTGCAAAATGCATCTTCACGGGCTTTGCCAGTGGGATCTTGGTGTCGAAGACGTCAAGCGAAATCACAGGCGGATGTGGAGGGGGTGTTTCAAAGAGGTAGAATGCAGGAGCTTCTTCGCCTCCAATCGTTATGGATTTCCCTCTGGTTCCGCCTTCGCCTTTAGTGGCTCCCAGAGTGACTTCGACGACTTTTCCCGGATATTGTTCTACAGGAGGCATAAAGTCTGCTTGCAGGATATTCGTTGGTTTTCGCCTTAAAGAAGGAGCAGCTCTCACAGTCTTTGACAAAGCGGTGCGCGCGACAGACCTCGATTGGAGCCAGAGCTCAAAGTCGCCAATTTCCATCTCCACGTCTTCAAGTTCGATTTCTTGAAATCTGGTTAAAAGGTTGAACAGATTTAGAAGCTCTTCGTTATTTTCCTTTTCCGCCAAACTTTTCACCCTTAATGGGACGGATGATTACTTTTTTCGCGTAGATCTTCGCGTCCTTCAGAATTATTTTGTATCCACCCGTGGTGATCGGCAATGTGGACAAGGTTGCCACAGGCATTTCGACGGGAATTTCGCCTTCGACTTCGGTGGGAGCCGCGGCTTCCGCTACAAGTTCTTCTTCTTTCCACGTTTCAACAATTGGGTGGCCACGGTCCTTCAGAAACGTCTTGAGCTCATCGATTGTCTTCACGTCGCCTTCGGTGGCAATTTTGTCAGCAAGTTCTTTCGGTAGGAAGTCTACAACTCGCTCTTTTATGGAGGCGGGCATCCAAACCACACGATTCCATCCGCCATCAGCCTTGAGAAATTTTGGCGACCTCATGTATTCGATGGATACGCCGTGGAAGCCATCAACTTGCCTGCCGCCTGCAGTCGAGTCCGCGATCGTTGAGAAAGGAAGCCCGTTTATCGTGGCTTCTTTGAAGCCTCGATGAACTAGTCCGAAGCCGTCGACTTCGGGGATGTAGAATGCGGCACCTTCAAAGCAGCCACACGAAGTGTGTGGATAACCGAAAGCAGTGTAAAGCCACACTTTGGTGACTTCACCTAGCGATTTTTGTTTAGCGGCTTCGTTGACTCCTGAGAATTCACCTTTTTCTGCATCAACTAATTCCCCTTTATCGATTTCGAATACTGGTCCTTTTGGGTCGATTCTTGCGGATGCTCTGCCATCAAACCAGCTTATAGAGCCACAGTTGGAATATCGTTGTGGGGTGATGATGCATACGTGGGTCGGAGCAAAGGACTGGCACAGGCCACACCCGTAGAACTTGTCGACTTCCTCGTCTTTCATTCCTCGCGCTTTAGCGTCTCGAGCCTCGTAGATTCCTAAGGCTGCTTCGTATGGTTCTCGGATCTTTTCGGGGTCAGTAATGAAGGTGACTTGGATCTTTTCAACAATGGGAAGCTCGCTTTTGAAGAGCCTCTGCAAGACTTTGCCAACGTATTCAAATGAGTTGAGTCCCTTTTTGAAAGATTTCTTGTCGAGTCGTAACCAGATGTCATATCGTTGGTTAAGGTGCATGACGCCTTCGATGAAGTTTGTGTATTCATGGATGCGCCGCTCGATGACCCCTTCGAGGTCAGGTTCAAGTTTTTCACCAGCTGCGTCGATGATTATTCCTAAGGGATAGCTGCTGCCTTCCTCCATGTTCTTTAGGTCGGGGCCAACTATGGTCACTTTTCCATCTTCGATGTCTTCCGATTTCAGCACTCGAGCAAGCTCGAATTTGTGTTCTTGTTTGGGTCCGCCAAGCTCTACTTGCATGTTTTTTCGTCTGATCCGCTCTCCTTCGTAGATGACGCCCACTTCGACTGGAATGTCTTCAAACATTGACATTTTCTTCTATTCTCCTGCAAATTTGCTGATCATAGCTTCAAAATTCTCACTCCAATCCTTAATTGATAGGTTTGGAAATGACCATGTTGCATGGGGATTGTAGAATCTGTCCAAGCTTATGGTTTTAAGGTTTGCGGAAAAATGCTTCAACCCAGCTAAGATGACAAACTCCATGTAGTAGGGGAGCCCTATGAACAGGGCGAGGTCATACTGACCTTTTCCATCTAGGCCTTCCCATTTTGGGTCATTAAGTCGGTTGCCAATATCCATTGCTGACATCGAGCCTGCAGGATGATGGCCGCGCTTGGAGTACTCGTTGATTGGATGAGCAGTGACAACCAGCGGAATGTCGGCGGCCTCACTCAGACGGATGACGTAGTCTATCAGTTTGACCTCTTCCGAATATTCTTCAACTGCGTGATGGCCAACAACGAGAATCGGGCGTTCTGCTTTCTTCACCATCGCTGCGACTACCTCTGGTTTTAGAATCAGCAAAGCTTTCTTGGGGCCTGCGATCTCAGCTTTCTGCCATGGCTCTGCTCGTGCACTCATGTTATTCACCTTTCCTCTTCCTGATCATCCTAGGCAGTAAAGTTGGATCGGGAATTCTTGTTTCTTTCCAATCCTTCTTCTCGAGGAAAGCAAGGATTTCATCTTTCATGGTGATAGGTATGTCCGCTCTATGCCGTACAAAGAGGTGTATGTCATCAGGCATTGCGCCGTAAAGGCGTTTGTGTAGATCAATGTAGTGGGTAAGTTTTATGGCGCGCCCCTTGCTGGTGTCGTTGGGCCGCATGGCAAACTTGGCAATTAAGACAATGGCTTCCTCTTTGGTTTCAGCAGTCGTAAAAAGGTGTTCAGGTGCTGGTCCAGCATAAACTTTGTCGCCAGTCCGAGCATCAATTACCTCCCAATCCTCATCTTTATCTTTTCGACCTAGGAGCATACGCCGATATTTCGCTCCATGAGGACCTACAATTACTGGGACTCCCAGCCTCCAGCAGCCCGAGGCAATCGAGGCAGCTTTTTGTGAATAGGCGCCCCATGCGACTCCGACGGCGCCTACACGATTTAATATGTAGTCGGCGATTTCCTCATAATTGCCGCGTAAGTTTCTCTTGGCAAATATATTGGCGATTTTGATGGCTGCTCCAGCTATGTGAGCGTTTGCCACGCATGAGCCGACGTTGACGATGCCGCCAGCGTCAAAGTTGCCGGGATACTTCTCGTAAAGGCTTTTGCCCTCCTCATCTTTCTCCATGGCTATAGTCATGGCTGCGCAGCCAGAAGTGACTACAATGAACCTTCGCTTCGCAAATTCTTCAGCAATTTCTACAAGCTCTGCGCCGCTGTGGGGATAGTTTGCACATCCAACCAGCGCCACTACTCCAGGAATATCGCCTAAAACTATTGGGCCGCCAACTTCTCTTATTTCGACGTCTTGTATGGCGCCGCGTCCAACTCTCATCTTGTACTTCTGATCCCAGAGGTGTTTCTCGCTTGCCTTTACCATGTAGCTGTGGAGAGGCAAGTCGTTGGGGCATGCACTATCGCACCGGGCACATCCAACGCAGCTTTCCATGATTTCAGAGAGTGGGTTGAGGTCTCCTTTTGCGGCTGCTTTTATGGCGTCGGAGATTGGCTGATTATTTGGACACGCGCGAACACACTCGTTGCAGCTTGTGCATGCTTGCGAAGCATCCACCACTTCTTCGATTTCCGGTATGATTTTGAATCGGTTCCGCTTAGGAGCAACCGCCGTCACAGTTTCAACGGCAACTTCGCCCACTACGTCGGGATTCAATATCAGCACTCCTGGAAGCTTTCCATCGACAAGATCAGAGATTATCTCTTTTGGTGCGTCTTTTGTTCGGTTCTTGAGTCCAAGGCAGTTCTGCGGGCTTGATGCGATCACCGGCGTCTTCACTTTCTGAGCTTCTACCAGCGTATCTGCTCGGATGCACTGCTCGTCAACAACAATTAGATCAGCCAACCCGCTTCTAATGTAGCGTAGTTGCCAGGAGATAGGCCCCACAATCTTGGCCATTGTGCTGTACCTCGTGGCGTCGTGGGCTGTGCAGCATATCCCCACAACTTCGACCTTGCCCAGTAATCCTTTGTCAGTCAAGTAGTCAATTATTCCAACTGAAGACGGAACATTGTGTCCGATTACTAGAATTGTAGGTTTAGCGATGTCAGCAACGCCGAATCCTAGGTCTACTAATGGAGCCTCGGGGTCAGCTTTTGGATAGCCGAGAACCGAAATTTGCGCAATGTCTGCAACTTCGAGTCCAAGGTGATCTATCATTCCTGCATGGAGTACTTTCGACTCAAAGTCGAGGTTGCTGCCCTCCTGTCCTGTATGAGTTGCAGAGAGAAGTGTTGTAAGCTGCTCTTCACAATAGTCGAGAACGTCCTCTAAGTCCTTTAGTTTCGCAGGTTTAATGCCGCATACTAAGCGGGTCACCGGGGCTTCCAAGTCTATGTTCAGACCACCGATGTCAATTGGGCTGCTTCGACCATACTTCTCAATCAAATGCTTGACGAGGTGGCGGGCGTGGGCTATGTGGGTAGAGGCTCCGATGCAGCAAGCGAGGAGAACAATGCGGGACTGCTGAGCCGCCATGTTAAGTCCACAGGCGCCTCGCTTATCGCCTGTCAAATCGCATTTCCCAAAGGTGCAAAGGCAGCAGACGTCGCAGAAAGGCAAGTAAAACGGTTTGAATTTTTCGAGGAGTCTCATGTCCCAATCGCGAAGATCGGTTATTGACGGGAAAGGAGTCGGCCCCATAGGCTCGTCCCATGTCTCGTCGACGAGTTTGTCAAAAGAAAGCTCGAGGCCCTTGATGACTCCGAGATCTGTTTTCATTTCTTTAATTTTCATGTTCATGCCTTTTCTAGTCAACTAGACGGGCACATCCCTAAAGTCTTGAAACTGTAGAGTTAGTTCCATGTTATTTTAAGCTTTCTAAAAATATTGTCTACCCTATTCGCACCGGGCTTGCAGAAGTTGCGCAGGTTTTCGCGGTCAAATTCTTTCAGCAGATGACTTGCATGTGAGAACGTTTATTTACGCGTGCGAATCTGACAATAACGACACACCTCCTTCGCGCAGTAAGAAGAGGCGTAGAAGATGAGCAACAACGTTTACAAACAACTCGTCCGAAAGCTTGATTCAATCCCTAACGGGTTTCCCGAGACAGCCAATGGCATTGAGTTGAAGCTTCTCGCCAAAATCTTTTCGCCTGAAGAGGCCGCGCTTGCCGCTGAGATGCGGTTGAGTCCAGAAAGTGCAAAACAAATTGCAGAGAGAGTCAGTAAGGCTCCAGCGGCAACAACTGCAATGTTAGGGGAGATGGCGAAGAAGGGGCTAATCCGAGCAGTCGGAAAAGGGGATAAGCGTAGATTCGGGTTGTTGCCATTCGTAGTGGGCATTTACGAAGCGCAGATAGGTAGAATGGACGAGGAATTGGCTCGTCTGTTTGAGGACTACTACCAAAGTTTTGCTGAGCACGTGCTCAGTCAGTCGCCGCCGCTCCATAAAGTCATTCCGGTTGAAGAAAGCATCCCAGTCGAAGTGCAGGTCTTTCCCTTCCAGCAAGCTTCAGCTTTGTTAGACCAAGCGAAATCTTTCGGTGTATTAAAGTGCATCTGCAAGGTTCAGAAGTCACTGGTCGGTGAACCTTGCAAGTATCCGGAAGAGGTCTGCCTCGTTTTCTCACCTGCTGAAGACGCCTTCAAAGACAATCAAACAATAAGGGCGCTCACAAAAGACGAGGCCCTTCGAATTCTTCGAGAAACCGAGGAGGCGGGCTTAATCCACTCGTCAGCTAACATTCAAGAGGGACACTTCTACATCTGCAACTGCTGCACATGTTGCTGCGGAATCATTCGAGGTCTAAGCCAATTTGGAGTGGAAAACTCTGTGGCAAAATCCGACTATTACGCAGTGGTCGACCATGAAGCATGCATCGGATGCGGCGCTTGCGTGAAGCGCTGCCAATTTGACGCCCCAAGACTTCAGAACGAAGTATCCTACGTAGAAAAAACGCACTGCGTTGGATGTGGACTGTGCGTTATCACCTGCCCCTCAGCCGCAATGAGGCTGGCTAAGAAGCCGGAAGAGGAAATCTCACACACTCCTCGGAACAGAGACGAATGGATGAAGAGAAGAGCTGAGAATCGCGGACTCGCCTTGCAAGGAGCCCGCTGAAGGCGTTGACTAGTAGCCGGCCTCCGCTATGAGCGTCTTGACAGAGACGTAGGCAGGGGAAGTAGGCGGCAGCTCAAGCAGGGATTTGCCGGTAAGAACAAGTTTTTCGACGTTTTTGTCGTAGGCGATTTTCCCCAGGTACGGGTGCCGCACCCGTTCTTTAATTTCCGCCTCGAGTTCTCCAGGGACTCGATAGCCGGCGACAACATAGAAGTTTTTGAAGTTGATCTTGACTTCTTTGGCAACTCGGTATGCTCTTTCGATGTGATGAAAAGATTTCTGTGAAGGATCGATGATGTCAAAAATGTCATCCACTTGAGAAGTTATTCTCCTGTTGAGGTGTTCCAGCCCAGCGGGAGAATCGACAATAACATGTCGATATGTTTTCGTCAAGCCTTCTAGAGCTGTTTTCAACGCCGCATCCGGTAGGCAGTAGCAGCCCTCAATAAATTTCGTTCCCACTGCGATTAAATCGAAGGAATTTCCCTCGTACAACCCTTTCTCCCATATCTGCCCCTCAATCCTCTCTGAGGGGGGCACGCCAACTGTGGTCCCGCCTCTCTGTAGAAAAGTTTCGAGCAGTAGTTCGGACACAGTCTTCTTCCCCTGTTCCTTTAAATCTACCCCCACCATTTCTGCCAAGTTCTGATCAGGGTCGACATCCACGAGAAGTAGAGGAGTTTCGCCGATTTCAATTAGATGCTTGGCAGTGAGGGCGATAAAAGTGGTTTTCCCGCTTCCACCTCTGCCCACCGACACCAACCTTTTCATGCAACATTCCTCGCTTCCTGTTTTCTTCTACCGATTCTTATATTTTCCGCGAATTCGCAATATTTTTTCGCAATGTTCAGTTGCTGAGCGTTACTGAATAAGCTGAGCGATTTTGGTGCTCAAGTCTCCAATATTTCGCATTGAAAGCGATTCTTCAAATGCAAGCGGAGTGTTTGCTTGCATCTCTGCCTTCACCACTTGTTCGTCGAAGGGCACAACTCCCAGCAGATTAAGGTCGTTGTTTTCAGCAAACTTTTCAATTGCATCTCTTTGAAGTTGATTGGCTGTTTTGTTTCCAACCAAAAAAATCTGCCTAATTCCCGCTTCTTTGGCAAGTGAATGAATGTGCTTACTGATCACCAACGACTTTATGCTAGAATCTGCGACAACCAACATCGCATCCACATGACGTGCAGTTCCTCGGCCCAAATGCTCCACTCCAGCTTCCATGTCAACGAGCACCACTTCATCACGCTCAACCACCATGTGACGAAGCAAGGCACCTACAACCGCATTAGCAGCGCAGGTGCAGCCCGCACCCATAGATTGTACGGTGCCCATCACGATCAGATTCACGTTGTAGGGGGTCTGGACTGAAAAGTCCCGAACAATGTCGTCAACCGCGAACGAAAGGCGGTAGACACCTGAAACAGCCGTACCCGTCTTCGATTCAACCAACTCTCTGTTTTCTGAAATCGGCACTATTGCTCTAGCCTTTTCCACCGGTAAACCTAAGGTTAAAGCAAGATTCGGAGAAGGATCCGCGTCAATCGCGGTTGTTTTCAGTCCTCTGCGAGCGAAGAAGTATGCAAGCCCCCCAGCGATCAGAGTTTTACCTACTCCACCTTTTCCAGAAACTGCTATTTTCAATAAGTTTTCACCGTTTTGGTAAAGTCTAAACGACACTATTTACGTTTTCGGAAATACAGCAAATTGTCTTTCTTGCAAACATACTCGAAGCCAGTTTCAAACGCGTGCACACCAGAAGATTAAAACCTCCCTCGGCTGCTTGGAAATAGTTCTTGAAGGCCAGTTATTTCTTGTCCGTGAAAGTGTCTATGTTACGGATAATCAACACTGTATATTTTGCCTCTGCCATTGTCGAAGAGTTTGGTGAACCACTGTGGATTCAAGGTGTCATCGAATAGAAGGCGTAATAATGTGGCTTGAGAACCTAGCATTGTAGGTTGATAGACGTCATCCGTTAGTGTCAAATACTCTGAGCTATTATAGCCAGCAATTTCAGCAATCCAATGAAATTTCTGCAGATCGTCTGGCGTGAAAACCAGTGCATATGATACGTTATAACGTTTCATAATAGGCAAAGCCTGTTCCTCTGGCAACAGGAATATTTTCGCCAAATCGTGGATCCTCTCTGAAGAGCCCCATTTTCCGAAAAGCTGCGCTGCAAAGTTGTGCCATGGATCTCGACTCGATCCAACAGTGTGCCATATATCTCTTGACGGATAAGCTTCAATCACCTCTCTAGAGTTCCATTCTCTGACAGCTCGACCATAATCCCACCAGCAAAGCACAACCGAACCAGGAAGTGTGAGTTGGTCGAGCTGAGCGAAAGCATCCGGCATCCCTTCTTGCTGGGAGAAGTACTCGAGAACAGCGTCTTCTCTTTCTATAAAACTGGTTCTTAGAACAACTGATATCAAAGCAACAAGTAGAGCAATAATGACAAGTATAATGATGAACCATTTGCTGCGCCAGAATCTCTTTTTCATGACCATCCCTCTAGATAAAGGCAAGCGGGCAGTTATGTGACGACCCCCATCCGATGGAGCTCTTCATCAAAACTGGTTTTCGTCCGCTTCAAGTTTTGCCTGCTCTCTACGTATTCGTCTCCGCTTATTCTTCCAGCTTTGAAGTCTTCATCAAGCTTCACTAATTGCGTATCAATGTCCACGATCCTCGCTCTGAGTTGATCTACATACGAAACTGCTACTTCCCCTTTCACAATTTGCGCCGGTGTGAGGCCAGATTTAATCAGCCCATCTTCAATTTTTAGTATACGGTCTGCAGCCCGTGCTACATTAGGATCGTGAGTCACCATTATGATAGTCTTGCCAAGTTCCTCGTTCACCTTCACTAAATAGTCTACAACTATCTTAGCGTTGACTGTATCTAGTTCGCCTGTTGGCTCATCCGCCAATAAAACTGGCGCGTCATTTGCCAAAGCTGCAGATATAGCTACACGCTGTTGCTCACCCCCACTTAGCTCCCCTGGCTTATGGTTGGCACGTTCTGTTAAGCCTATTACATCCAGCAATTGTTCGACTCTTCCACGCCGGGTTCCACGTGAAGCTCCCATCGCTATCATGGGCAATTCGACGTTTTCGGCAGCAGTCAGTGTTGGAATTAGATTCAAAGTTTGGAAAATGTGACCGACATTCTTCCTTCGAAAATCAACCAGCTGTGAAGATTGCAGAGCAGTCACTTCAACGTCACCCACCTGTACAAAGCCTGCGGTTGCTTGATCAAGCCCTCCCAATATGTTGAGCAGTGTAGTTTTACCGCTTCCACTGGGCCCGATAACGGAGACCAATTCTCCTTCTCTCACATCAACATTTAAGCCTCTAAGTGCTTGAACTTCAACATTCCCCAGCCGATACACCCGGATCAAATCTTTCACAGCACTTTTATGCCTTTCAAGCTCTCACAATCCTTGCCAGTCTTGAAACATACCTTTTTGTTATGAAGATCACGGGATTATTGATGATGCGAAAACTAAAATCAACGATGCCGACAGCGTCAGTATAGCGTCTGGTGGAAATATCATGCGATGAGCTACTAGCGTGACATATTGAGTTGTGTTAAGAGCAACTATGCTGCCATGCACAATGATTAGACCAACAATGACGCCCAAGGCTGTAGAGAAAACTATTATGGACAGGTTTTCTGCCAGAAGCATTATTATTAACTGCTTGTAGGAGAGACCACGAACATTCATTATTGTAAGTTCTTTCTTACGTTCTTGCAGACTCACCATTGCTATCAGGCCTGTAGCTACTGAAGCTGCTACTACAGCAAAAAGAACTCCTACTCTCTGAACACTTGTGGTGCCGGTCAGCAGCAAATTAGTTTCCCGCTGCTCAAGTTGTTCCGCAACAGAGGAAACATAGTTAAAATCGCCGGTTTTGAGATTCCGGATCTCAGAAGCCACACTTGTTCCATTCGCGTCAGCTTCAAGCTTGACTAAGATTTTGCCAGATGCATACATACTGCTTTCAAGCATGTGATACAGGTTTGCCGGCACATAAGACCAGAATAAAGAACTCAGATAAGATTCGCTAGGTCTGAAAACAGGTTGAGAACCCCCACTAATTTCAGGACCGAAGAAGCCTACTACTCTTAGCTTCAAAGTTGTAGGGCCTATTTTGAGAGTAATATAGTCATTTAACTGAAGATTCAAGTTGCTTGCGATTGCCTTCTCCAGAATGATAGTATGGTTTTCAGTAGTCATTTCTTGAACTGCAAGTGTAACCTCGTTCCCTGTAAACCATTCATTTTCGTAGTATGCTGTGGAAGACCACTCTTGAGGCTCTATTGCAACAAGTTTCAGGCTACGAGAACTAGTCTCACCATAGAAGAAGTGTTCTAGGGTTGTGGATGTTACCCCTGATATTTCCGTTATGTTTCCCATTATGATCTTGACATTAGATAGGTTGCTTGGTGAAACACTTATGTCAGCACCTATATTTGCTTTGACTTGACGAATTATGTAGTCTTCTTCACTAGCGAGAGAACCGACAGTTTGAAAGCCATGGCCAATTATAAGGGCGATTAAGAACGCAACTGAAGCGACTCTCACTGGGCTTCTTCTCACGTTTCTTGTTGCCAGCATTCTAAGGTCTCCAAGAAACCTTGCAGCCTTTGTCACTAATCCTTGAAAGCCTAAAGATCCAAGCACGAAAATCTTTGTGAATCCCCAGAAGAATAGTAACGGTCCGATAGGCGTTAGAACGCTGTCAACGACTATCCAGGCTGCAAATAGGATTGTGAGAAATATGTTTGTGGTTGGTGGAGGGCGCCCCATAAAATATTGTGCTAGGCTGGAGATGCCTATGAGAAACATAGTTATCTTGTAACTGCCCAGAAAAAAAGCTAGCATGGGCCATTTCTGCTTGTAAGGTTTAGCCTCCTCCACGTACATGTACTCCTTCAAAGCATCCACTGTAGACAGTCTCGCAGCTCTCCTCGAAGGTCTGAAAGTCGAGAGAAGGGTTAAGCTGGTACTGAAAATGATCGCCAAGACTATGACCTCAGGTGTCAATATTGGAGACGCTCCACTAAACTCAGTTCCTATTGCAGTGACGAAGTAGGGGCTGAGTACGAAGCTTAGGGCGACGCCAATGAGACCGCCTAGAATTCCAATAAGCAGTGACTCTGATAAGAACAAGCGGAAAATCTGTCCTGAAGAAAAACCTCTTGCAGACAGCAAGCCGATCTCCCGTCGCCTTAAGTTAAAAGACACATCAGACACGGTTGACCCAACATACCAAGCAACAAAAAATACTGGAAGAGCCACAACAAGGAACGCGAGTCGCATTCCCATAGAAAGAAACTGGAACGTATTCAGAACACTTTGCAGGTTACTGGATGCAGTGACGCCAAATTCTGCCACTTCATTGTCTATCTGCGAAACAACCCGATTTATCGTTTCTAGTGACGCTCCAATATCCCATGGATTTATGACAGCTTCTCGATCCAGAAAAACCAAGATCTCAGTGCGAACAGGGCTGTATGAAGGATTGATTGCATAGATTACATCAAGAAGATTTGCGAATGTTTTCTCCCAGCTTACAATGAGAAGATTCCCAAAGCCAGCCAGACCAACATCTTCCTCTCTCGAGGGCGTGTAAAATATCCCCCCATCGCCCTTCCAATATTGCCCAGAAGCAAAAGCATACGCCATCTCGTCCAGATCAACAAAGCCTGCCACTTTGAGGTGCAGGCTCAGACTCAGCTCACCATGGTCATAAGTCCAGAGAGTATAGTTGAAGATCAACGTGTCGTTTATCTTCAGCTTGTAAGCGTCTTGAGAGCCAGTCCACACATATGTCTCATTTTCCTGAAGAGAATCGGCTCCAGATGTCACATTTAAACCGCTTTCAACTCGCGAATAATCGAACACTCCCGCTACATTGAAGAACGAATAGTTCTTCTCTCCCATTTCGTCATGCCAGTCAACCCTAGAAATTATCTCCCTATCTTCCACATTGTCAACCAGTGCTACCTTTTCAGATATATTAGTCCAGTTAGCAGAAGCTAGAGACCTGCCATACCGTCCACCCGCAGTGATATCCACTAGAACTCGGCTCAGCTGCTGGTTCAAGGCGGCCTTGGCGGTTGTATCTGCACCTATGTTTATTCCCGTGAAAAAGGAGGATGCTAAGACAACCCCGAGAAGCAATGCAGCAAAGAGACCTAAGGAGCGCATGACTCTTTTCAAAGCATAAGAAAACACTGGTTAACACCAGACAACACATATTCAATCAAAGCTCCTCTTAAAGCTATATTTTGGAAAGACACCACACCGGATCCAACAACACTGCGTAGAGGTGCAGCTGATTCCTACTGGAAAATTGTGAGCATGCATGGATTCAAAAAATGGGGAATGTGCGGGAAAAAGCTGGAGATATCGTCAGTCTTTGCGAAAACGGCGGCTTTCACCGTTGTGGCAAATCTTCACGCTGCTATTTACGCTTTCGGAAATGCGGCAGGTTTCCTTTGGTGCGGTCAAAGCAAGCATAAAAGGCCCTCAGGTCTGATTTGCTGATCATAAACTATTTGTATTAGTTCTCAGAGTTGAAAGAGGGGAACAGCAACGAAAGGAGCAGCGCTGGCGGGCGCAGCGTTTCAAATCGAATTTTTTCGGAGACTTGCTGAAATAATGGAGAAGCAGCGACCGAAGTTGCTGCCTTGTCAGAGTTGTGGAAAACAAGTTCCCGTCAAACGTATCGTGACACGCGAAAACAAGGTTCTATGCGAAAAATGCTATGAAAAACTCTATGTGCCGCGAAAAGCGATTGAAAAGTGACTTGTCGCGCGATTTGGCACATGCACCTGACATTTTTCGTTGAGCTACACTCTGTCGTCTTCGGTGCAGTGTTTTACTCTTCGCTGATCTGCTCAGTCGCCACCTAATGTAGGGAGCGGAACATCATTTTGACAGGGCGCCCGCAGAAGTTCTTCTCACTGGATCTTATGATTAAGTTTAAAAGGTAGACAGCGTATAATCAACCGACATTTAGGAGATTAGCGGCTTTGGTTGAGCAACATCAACAAAATCGTTACTATTTGATGCCTGGAGCAACTACACTTGGCATGGTATTTTCTGATGGCATTTTGCTTGTCTCTGAGAAACGAGTGACCTACGGCTATTTTGTCACGAGCAAGGCGGGGAGGAAAGTGTTCACCATAACGGATCACATAGGGGCAGCGTGTGCAGGGCTTGTCTCTGACATGCAAGTTTTGATACGAGAGGTAGGAGCCTACGCGAATCTCTTCAAGTTAGACAACGGTCGAAGAATCTCTGTCAAAGCAGCAGCTAAAGTGATGTCCAATCTTCTTTTTGGTCGGCGACTATTTCCACTAATTACACAGACAATCGTCGGCGGAGTAGATGAAGAAGGCCCATCGATATGGGTCTTGGATGTGTTGGGCTCTTTGCTTCCAGACAAGTATGCCGCAGTTGGTACAGGTGCGGAGATTGCTGTTGGCGTGCTTGAGGAAGGCTATAGTGACGAGATGGGGTTGGAGAAAGCCAAGGCATTAGCTGTTCGAGCCATGAAATCGGCGTTGAGTCGAGATTCCATGAGTGGTAATGGAGCCGACTTTCTGATAATCACGAGAGAGGGCGTCCAAGAAGAGTCGATGAAGCTCTAATACTTTTCGGGCTGCGACAACTAAAAAGGTGTATCACGTAACCCTGCCATGACGTTGGCGTTTCCGTTGAATACGAACACACGAAACACTGCATTGACCACAAGTATGGCAGCCCTCTATGTGGCTCTGAGTTACTTGCCTGGTTTCCCAGTAATAGGAGTTGAGGGGGCTACAGTTGGGATTCTGTCGGGCGTTGTTCCTGTCTTCGGTTTTGTGTTAGGTCCATGGCTGGGCACTTCGAGTGTCTTTGTAGGAGGCGTCGTTAGACGCGTTTTGACAGGAGCCAGTGTTTATTCTTGGTTGCTGTTGCCAGCAACTCCGCTATCAGCCCTTGCAGCTGGCTGCCTCAGCAGACGCAGGATTGGAGTAGCTAGAGGGTGGATGATTGCTGGTTTAGTCTTAGGTGGCTTGATTGTAGCGTGGTACTTGACCTGGATTGGACAGGCGGTTTGGATTTTCCCGCTTCTGCATTGGACAGGGCTAGCAGTTATCATTATTTTTGGTGAATGGCTAGCCCTCTTTTTCCAACGTGGAGAAGGCATAGAACTGATGGTCTGCGTTGGTTTGTGCGGATTTGTGGCCAATATGGTTGCTCAGATGTATGGCACCTTAGTGTTTATCGGAGCTGCGGAGGTGGGTGTGATAGGCATTTCGCTTTCGCCGCCATTCTTCGCTGCTCTAGTCCCGATTTTTGCTGTCGAAAGATTGATTTTCACTGCTATCACAACTGTTGTGGGTGTTCCCGTTGTCTTAGCTCTGAGAACAAGATTCCCGAGGTCTTAGCATAGCCCGAAATGCTGGCGCAGTCTGAGGCTTCGCGCACAAATAGGAGGTATGCCGATGATTGTAAAGGTGACAGGTGGAGAAAAAATTGGCAAGCGGTTCGGCATACAAGAAGTAAGTGCACGCTTGCGCTCAATTCTATACTATGACCTTCCACCACGTTTCTTGGACCTCCAATATTTCGAGCACGTCCCTCTCGATCCATAAGAGAATAGAATGCATGAAATAGTCACTCTCAGGATTGTACCAAGTAATTGTCCAGCATTCAACGGTCACTCCACTCTTTGTCAATGCTTTCGGCTAGTCGGCGTTGAGCGCGTAGGTATTGATTAATGTAACTTTTCACTTCGAGGTTTGCTTGCTGATGTTTGCCAGCTTGCTAGTGAGTTGTGTGTGAGTGTAGAGGAAGTAGATTGGTAGGGAAGCTACTATTAGGCCAGCAGCAGAGCTAGGATCTGTGTTTTCTTTTGCATTTTGCTTTCCTGCAGTATTAGTGGAGATTCGATCGATTATACCAGAGTTTAAAACACTGGAAGTCGTTCAGTCAGAGGAGCCGATGAGGTGCCCACCAAAGCCGGTTGCCCAGAGTAAGGCGGGGTATGCAATCATGCGTTCCATTCCTCCTTTTCCGAGATTCAGATAGTTTTCAGTGCCGAATAGGACTAGGGAGAGGAGTGTGACACCCCCAAATGCTATGGAGAGGTAGGATAAAGGTGGTTTTACGAGCTTGTAGGACAGGATAGCGGTGATCCCTCCGAACAGGAAAGTAACAAGGGAGAAGATTCCATGAAGGAGTCCAGCGTCCTCTGTGAATATGCCGACGCCCATGGCGCCTATGCCGGTTATAGCGAGCAAGACGGTGACGAATTTGATGTTGAACGCCTTTTGGATGAAGTACGAGCTACCGATGAGAGATAGCCCTAGGAGAACCATTGACGTGTTGAAGACAATGGCCGAGGGTCCAACGCCTAGGTCGCTTATGTAGTTCTGTCGGGTGTTGTAGAGCGGGTGCAGCGCCTCGGCGATGATTATGCCCAAGACTCCTGCAACACCAGCGATGAATAGAAGAAAGCCTGCAACCTTTCTGTTCTGATATTGCATGCTGGGCGATGTAGGAGTCAAGGATTCTTAAACTTTTTGGAACCTAAAAATTGGATTTGTCGAGCAACAAGTCTTATTAGAATAACTATGTTTTGATTGTGCCTGGTGTGTTGAAACCCATGCCCACTAGATCACAACGCCGGCGAACACGGAAAAAATCAGGCTTATTCTCTCGCAGAGTAGCAGCGTTAATAGCCTTCATCATACTAATTATCATTATTATGGTTGCGTATCAGATAGTCAACAGCAAAAGCGCAGATTCAAATGATGGTCCAGTGAGAGTACTACTTACCACGAGCGCAGGAAGCATCACTATTGAGTTGTACGATGATATGCCAATAACTTCGGGGAATTTCAAGAATCTGGTTGAGAACCACGTCTTCGATGGCACGCTCTTTCACAGAGTAGTGCAGAATTTTGTGATTCAAGGTGGGGATGTTAGCGGTAAGGGAATCAACGTGCCAACAATCCCTGACGAACTTCCAAACAAGCACAGCAATGTTCGGGGATCTGTCGCGATGGCAAAAACAGCTGCCCCCAACTCAGCGACCAGCCAGTTCTACATCAACTTGCAGGACAACACGAGGTTGGACAGCGATTATTCTGTTTTTGGAAGAGTAATCGTCGGCATGAACGTCGTTGATGAAATAGGAAGTGTAATCACAGATGCCAACGATCGTCCCTTGCAAGACGTGACTCTGATAAGAGCTGAACTCACCACTTGAAAAACCAGGTAACTGGTGCGGCGGGCCGGATTCGAACCGGCGAACCCCTATGGGAAAGGATCTTGAGTCCTTCGCCTTTAGCCAACAATTCAGCTGTTATTGACCTAGCTCGGCAACCGCCGCTCAACCCAAAATGTCAGCTTGCAGATAAAAATATTACCAAACCACCAAAAACACCAGTGGACCGTTCTTTCTTAGCGGGGTACCTAGATGAAACCGAGAACGCCTAACCCTGGTTGTATTGTAATTCAAGATGATTTCAGAGCCTGAGCCGAGGACCACACAGCCGCTACCACTACTCTATTGCGCCCAACACCAGCCCCAACAGCGCCATCCTCATGACAATTCCATTCCACACCTGGATGAAATATCTTGCATGGGCCGTTCCATCAACCTCCGGCGCAATCTCATCCACCCGCGGCAACGGGTGGAGAATAATCAAATCCTTCTGAGCTGCCTCCAACAAACCCAAGTCGACTCGATATGAACCTCTCACCTTGGCATACTCTGCTGCGTCTGGAAACCGCTCCTTTTGAATGCGAGTCATATACAAAATATCCAGATCGCCCACGACTCCCTCCAAGCTGGCTCCTTCAACGACCTCAACCTTTCCCGCAACAGCCTCCAACACCTCTCTCCGCATACGCAGCATCTCTGGCGACACAAAAAACAGTTTCACGTCAAACAACGACAATGCATAAGCCAATGAGTGAACCGTCCGCCCATAACGTAGATCACCTACCAAGGCGACACGCAGCCCATCAATCTTCCCTCTCTCCTTCTTAATTGTGTATAAGTCCAACAAGGCTTGTGTAGGATGTTCTTCAGCGCCAGAGCCTCCATTAATAACCGGCACGCCTGCAAACTCAGCAGCCAGCCTAGCTGCCCCCTCCAATGGATGGCGAACCACAATAACATCGGCATAACTCTCTACGACTCGCATGGTATCAGCTAAATTCTCCCCTTTTTTCACCGAAGCAATCTCCGCTTCAGCAAAACCAATCGCAGAACCACCGAGCCTATGCATGGCTGACTCGAAGCTCAAACGCGTGCGGGTGCTAGGCTCAAAAAACAGTGTAGCCAAGATTTTCCCTCGTAACAAGTCTGACCCGCTCTTTGCCATAGGCTCCATGACTTGAGCTATCTTCAAAAGATAATTAACCTCCTCGCGCGAAAAATCCTTCAACGAGATAATGTCACGACCTTTAAATTCCAACGGCGACACCAAACACAAAAATGGGCATGTAATAAATAACTTCTTTGCTACGAAAAATCATATAGCTCTGAGCGTCCACACTGTTTAAAGGCGAATTTCAATTGGCCGAAACAACTCTCCTCGTCTCAAAAATCAAAGACGGCACCGTCATCGATCACATCACAGGTGGACACGCATTGGATGTAGTTAAAATTTTAGGGATAACAGGCCGAACTAAAGGAGCAGTTCTAATCGCTATGCACGTACCTAGTAAAAGGCTGCAAACTAAAGACATAGTTAAAGTAGAGGGCAGAGAGCTAAAACCAAAAGAGGTGGACAAAATAGCCCTCTTAGCTCCGCAAGCCTCCATAAACATAATTCGTGACTACCAAGTAGCTGAGAAGCAACACGTGAAACTCCCCAAAGTCATACGGGGCACCGTGACCTGCGGGAACCCTGCATGCATATCCAACAGTAACGAGCCGGTGCAGCCCAAATTCTACGTGCAGTCACAAGAGCCTTTAATGATAAAGTGCCATTACTGCAGCTTCCTCATGGAGAAGCAAGACATTCTAAAGCAATTCTAGTCATCCCGTCTGAAGGAGAAGGATCGCCTTTGCAAGGTCTCCTCCGCTTTCCTCCAAAGCTTGCTTTGCCTCTTCCAAGCTTCTTCCAGTTTGATCGGCAACCAATCTGACATCTTCTTCTGGAATGCTAGGTTTCTTCTCTTCAGGTACAAGTGCCTTTTCAGTAATCTTTCCTCCCGTGACTTGAAACACTCTTTGTCCTTTAAGGTTCATGATTGCCACTTCAGGCTCTTCAATAATTATCTCTTTTTCGCTCGTCTTGAATAAAACTAGCTGAACGTCCGGCATAGCATCCATGCTTAAACCCATCCGCCGCATCAATCGCTTAGTTTCACGTGGACTCATTCCTTTACGCAACTTAGGCAGCCACCTTGCCTTTATTTTCTTTATCTGCCCTTCTTAACTTTCCCTTTTCTTCTGCAGCACCATGCCTCACACGAACAGCCACTCCGCGTCCAAATTTCTTCATCTCCTCTCCCGTTAATGTTGCCCTACCTACAGCTAAAACTTTACAGTCACTATTCACAACGATCACTTCTTCCTCCGGCCGGACCTGCTCATCACAATCAACAACGTGCTTAGCAAAAACACTCTTGCCTTCAATGATGAACACTGCCGCTTCATCAGTGACTTTGACCCACAGACGGGGAGGACTTATCTGCACAAGTCGACGAGCACCAGTGATAGTTAAAGAAAACATCCCATCCGTAGGCCTTGAAGTTGCGAGAAGCTGGTCACGCATATAGATGTGTCTAATTCTGCCAGTCCCCCGAGAAAAAGAAATGTCGACGTTGTCTGGGAAAAGCGTTTCGCCAGCCCCGCGCCCAAATTGATAATCAGCGATTGATCGAATCCTCTGCAAAGGATCACCTAACATGGCAGCACCATCAATGTCATGAGAACTATAAGGAGTCGAAGACAGCAAAAAAAATTTTGGTAAAGTGTGGCTAAACGGCTCAATCTCCTCTACGTTTCTAACGCCTATAACGTCAACCTCCGCTGAGACTCGGTGTGTGTTTACCTCCGAACAAGCAGCCATAGTGTCAAACCAGCTTCCATCTGCGACGACTCATGCATCAGTCTAAGGGGGAGACTAACAGTTGGTGAATGCAATTTTAGTGCTGGCTAGCATTCGACACAGAGTTTCGCTGCCATTTCTCGGTGCAATGCAAGAGAGTCAGACTAATATAACGGTGTCTATAAGTACACCGTTAGCGGTCTAGGTGGAAGCTTTGCAATGCGAAGTTTGTGGTCGTCGAATCACAAAGAAATCGTATAAAGCCATAATCGAGGGAGCACGACTCATAGTATGTAGTGGTTGCGCAGCCTTAGGCTCCATAAGTTGGGAAATAAAACCTGAATCAGGAAAAATCCCAACAAGAATTCGAAAACCCCCAAAGACTCAATTGAGGACTTCGAAGAAGCGGCAGTCTCCTTTGCAGTCAACTTTTGAATTGGTCGAGGATTACGGCAATCGCATCCGCCAAGCCAGGGAATCACAAAGACTGAGCCACGAAGATTTGGGCAAGAAACTCAACGAAAAGGTCTCTGTGCTGAAAAAGTTGGAAAACAATAAAATGCGGCCTGACAATAGGCTGGTTAAAAAGCTTCAGCACGTCCTAAAGATTAGGCTTCTTGTTCCATTGGCAGAAAAGGAGTTTCCAAAACAATTATTAAACGCGACTCGCCCCGCAAAAACCTTCACGCTGGGAGACCTAATTCAGAGCAAGAAAAAATCGGAGGCAACGAAATAACAAAAGCGATTATCGTGCAACGTCGCCTAAGAAACGAACCAAGCAGCTTGGGAGAACTGCAAAGTCTAGCGGAGACCGCGGGATATACTGTTGTGGCGGTTGTTGAACAAATAAGGAAGGCGGATCCACGTTTTCAAATCGGAAGAGGCAAAGTGGAAGAAGTTGCCCGCTTGGTCGAAGAACGAAACGCTGAGAAAGTAATTTTTGACAATCAACTTAAACCTGTCCAAGCCCATAACATTGCCAAAGCAACCAGCTTGGAAGCAATAGACCGGTTTCAACTCATCCTAGAAATATTCTCTCGAAGAGCTTCGACAACTGAAGCTAAACTTCAAATCCAGTTGGCCAGACTCCGCTATGAATTAGCCCACGCAAAGGAGAAAGTCCGACTCGCTAAACGGGAAGAGCAGCCCGGTTTCATGGGATTAGGCGTATATGAAGTTGACGTATACCACGAAACTGTGCAGCGGCAGGTTCACACAATTCAAGAGAAACTAGCGAAAATCAGAAAAAAAAGACGCATCCACAGAAAGCAAAGACAAAAACTTGGTTTTTCATCCATATCGTTGGCTGGCTATACATATGCTGGAAAAAGCACGCTTTTCAACTCGTTGGTTCACGAATCAGTGCCAACTGGCAAGGGCTTGTTTACAACGCTCTCAACAACCACTCGAGTCGTGGAATTGTCCGGCAAAAATGTCCTTTTAACAGACACCGTCGGGTTCATCGATCGACTTCCCCTCACACTTGTGGAAGCTTTCCAGTCAACTCTTGAAGAGACTATTTTTTCTGATCTGATACTTCTAATAGTAGATGGCAGCGAAAACTTCAGCGAAATAGAAAGAAAGGTCGTGACCAGCTTGAACACCATTCAAGAAATAGGCGCTAATGGTATCCCGATGGTCACAGCGCTAAACAAAACTGATCTATTGGCAGAGCACGAAGTTCAACGACTAACAGACATGGTTAAAAACTTGACTCACAATGTTGTCCCCATCTCTGCGCTACATGGCAGAAACGTCAATCTTCTCAAGCAAGAATTGGTGAAAAATCTGGCAAATTACGTTCGCGCAACTTTCTCCGTCCCCCTTTCGGACGAAACCCTCTCCTACATTTCATGGCTGTTCACCCACGTCGACGTCAAAAATGTGAAGTACCAGAACGACCTTGCTGAGGTGGTTTTCGAAGCAATACCAACTGCTTCCGAGAAAATACTTGGCCGCATCGAACAATACAGCGGAACAGTAAAGGAAATTGTTGAGTCAACATAGGTGAAAGCCGTGCCAAAAGTCGTAGTTTTGAGATGGGGCCACCGACCACGCGATGCGCGATTAACTACTCACGTAGCCCTTGCAGCCAGAGCGTTTGGTGCGTCAGGAATGATTGTCAGTGACGTCAAGGATGAGAGCATCCAGAGATCTATGAGAAAAGTTGTCGAAACATGGGGAGGCCCATTCAATCTTCAAGTGGGCCCTTCTTGGAAGGCTAGCACCAGCGAATGGAAGGCCAAAGATGGACTAGTTGTCCACCTAACAGTCTACGGGGAAAACATTCAAAAGAGCAACGTGATCCGCAGGATTCGCGCAGCCAACAAGGATGTCTTGGTCATAGTCGGCAGTCAGAAAGTTCCAAGCGAATTCTTCTCACACAAATTAGCCGACTTCAACGTTGCCGTGGGAAACCAGCCACACTCTGAATGCTCCAGCCTAGCCGTCTTTCTCGACCGATTCTTTGAAGGCAAGGAACTGGAAAAAGAGTTCGAGAAGGGCAAGCTTCAGATAATTCCGCAAAAACATGGAAAAAAAGTCATCCAAAAAACCGCTTCTAGTTAGCCAGATTTTGATCTTCTGAAATACATTTATGCTTCATGTAGACATTATATATAATGGTGATGGAAGTCCTCCATGTTGACCTTCGTAGACGACGAAGCATTGGTTAAAGTTGCAGAAGTCTTAGGACACGAAGAAGCGATTGAAATCATATACATATTGAAGGAAGCAGACGAAATCACAGATGACGAAATTGCCAACAAAACAGGAATCCGCCTCAACTCGGTTCGCAAAATCCTATACAGGCTGTATGACCATTCACTCGTGTCTTTAAGGAGGTCAAGGGACGAAAACACTGGTTGGTTCATTTTTCATTGGAAGCTCCAGCCAGACCAGCTGGAAGGCTTCATCATAAACCAGAAGAAGCATGTTCTGCAAAAGCTGGACACACGACATAATTACGAGAAGACCCACGATTTTTATTATTGCGGGACATTAGGATGTAAAAGACTGCCCTTCGAAGATTCCATGGAACTACTTTTTCGCTGCCCAACGTGCGCTAAACCCATGATGCACTTTGACAACGGAAAAATAGTTGAAGCGTTATCGCGAAAGATTGGTCAATTAAGGAAGGAGTTGGGTGAGTAAGCAGCTTCCGTCCCGAGAGACGGCGCTGAAAATCCTCGCCAACGCAGGTTGTTCAAAGCATGTTATCAAACACTGCAAAGAAGTTGCAGATTCCGCAGTAGAAATTGCTCAAGACTGCAAGAAAAAGGGATTAGATGTAGATGTTGCCCTTGTACAAGCCGGCGCACTTCTGCACGATGTCGGCAGAGCGAAGACCCACAATGTCGACCACAACATCGTGGGCGCCCAAATCGCCAAACACAGAAACCTATCAAGCGCTGTGGTCTCGATCATCGAACGGCATGTGGGCGGAGGGATTACACAGAGTGAAGCAAAAAGCTTAGGGTGGCCTCCTAAGAGCTACATTCCAGAAACCATTGAGGAACGTATTGTGGCCTATGCTGACAAGCTAATTGACGGTTCCAGACAAATACCTGCCAAAGTAGCTGCTCAGCGACTTCGCCAAGACAAGAATGTTCAAGAAGATGCAATCAGACGCTTCCAGCAATGGCACAAAGAATTTTCAGTCTGCCGGAAATGAGGGGCTCCTATGCGCGAAGTTGTGTTGCTTCAAAAAATTTATGGCAGGGTTTCCTCGATGAAGTTTCAAGGGTTTTTAGAGCAATTGTGCGAAGGACTAAATGTCGAGTTCTCAGGCCTCAGCAATGAAAATGAATGGATCAAAACCAAAATTTCAGGCGAGGACGCCACTGTTGCAGCCCGATTTTTGGAACGAGAAGTAGGCCTAGCACCCATCGACGTAGGGAATGTCACCAAGTTTTCTACAATACGTGGAAGAGTTAAATATTCGAGACGAAGCAAATTGCAGATTTGGGTGGACATTGGAGTCCTCCTTCCCAAGCCTGTCTACGCAGTTGTCACGCTACAACGCCTACAGGGACAATTAGCTGATGGCGCAAAATACGCCCTTAAACTGATAATTGATGTGTTTGGGCTGATCGAAAAGTTTCCATTAGAGGTCCGCGTGATAAAGGCGGAAGAGGAGGAGTTTAAAGCAGAAATTACCGAAAGACAACTCATGCTCTACCGCAGCTGGATCAATTCCCATTTAGACCGCCTACTCATTTTCGGAGAGTTCAAAGAGAGAGTCGAACAGGCAATCAAAAAGGCCGACATGACCCGAGACACAGTCGGACTTGAGCCCTTAGGAGTCTTAGAGCACGCATTAATCTGCAAGTTGGGAACTGATGCCATAGGTTTGGTGTCAAGGCTGGGACGGCGACTGCCCGGAACCCGACTGAAGGCTTTCTCGCCCCGCCGAATTTTGCGTCTAGCTCATGGACGTTGGTGAACACAAATGGCGCAAGCCAGATGATAATTCGCCAGGTCTGTAAAAACAAGATCTGTGTAAAAAAGCAATACTCTCTCGTAGATGCGCAGCTTATTCTTTCGCGTCTTTCTGCGCGACTGTCAGCTTATCGTCCCCAACTTCGAAGCTGATCTTGACGGCCACAGAAGAAGAAACTTTGAATGGAAACATGCTGTCCTCCGCCAAACTCTTGGGAATATACAGCAGGTACTTGCCATCTTTTCTTCGAAACAGCCGTCCTCCAGAAACGTTAGCCATTAGATGCCTCACTACA
>JABAOH010002433.1_pt1 | contig 65884 bp, 54 predicted proteins | sample 7062181 | NCBI WGS metagenome assembly JABAOH01 (sample SAMN14538630, study PRJNA623070) | marine sediment metagenome | biome: marine biome [ENVO:00000428]; feature: marine pelagic biome [ENVO:01000023]; material: deep marine sediment [ENVO:00002113]; isolation source: pool of 5 deep marine... | reverse complement strand
TCGTTGTTTTTCTTTTCCTGCTGATCGCGAATTTTTCGTGCCAAAAGGCCGCAGGATCCAGACTGAAGTTCGCGGTTTCTTTCTCAGCCTCTGCCCATGCAGAGCCCATAACCGGTCGGGTGTTTGTCATGATTTCGGAGAATGAAAGGAGAGAGCCCAGGCTCCAGGTCAGAACTCACGGCGTCCCTTTTTTCGGAAAAGATATCATAGGGCTCGAACCCCAGGAGCCTGTCATTATCGATGAAAACATATTCGGGTATCCAGTCGAAAGCATGAAAGACATTCCCCCAGGTGATTATTATGTTCAGGGCTTCGTGAACGTCTATACAGAGTTTGAGCGGGCTGACGGTCATACCGTTTGGCTGCACAATGACCAGTGGGAAGGCCAACGGTGGAATATCTCCCCAGGCAATATATACAGCGATGTCCTGAAAGTGAACCTCGATCCCAAAGCGGCCCAAATAATCCGGCTGGTTTGCACCAGTATTATCCCTCCCATCGAGCTCCCCCTGGACAACAGGTGGGTCAAACGCATCAAGTTTCAGAGTGAGATCCTCTCAGAATTCTGGGGTCGGCCTATGTATCTAGGAGCGACCATCCTTCTTCCTAAAGGTTATGATGAGCTTCCGGGTGTTCACTTTCCTGTGAATTATATCCAAGGCCATTTTTCTTTGCGTCCGCCTTTCGGATTTGCGGTTGATGAAACTGAAGCAGGAGTCCAAAGGAGGGGGCGGGGATCGGATTTCGCCAAATTCTGGTTGTCAGAGGAATGCCCTCGCATGATCCTTGTCACCTTCCAGCACCCCTGTCCTTATTATGACGACTCTTACGCAGTGAATTCGGCCAACTGCGGGCCTTACGGCGATGCCATCATGCAGGAACTCATTCCGTATGTAGAGGAACATTTCAGGGTGATCCGTGAACCCTACGCTCGAGCTCTATCAGGCGGATCTACCGGCGGATGGGAGGCATTGGCCCTCCAGATTTTCCACCCGGATTTTTTCGGAGGAACCTGGGCGCTTTGCCCGGATCCAGTCGACTTCCGGTATTTTCAGACCGTCAATATTTATGAGGACAAGAATGCGTACTATAAAGAGTTCGGCTGGGTCAAGGTACCCACTTCGAGCGACCGCTCTCCTGATGGAATCGTGAGATTGACCACCCAGCAGCGCAATCATATGGAGCTTGTCATGGGCTCAAAAAACCGGTCCGGTGAGCAGATCGATATTTTTGAAGCGGTGTTCGGACCCGTCGGACCTGACGGATATGTGAAACCCCTCTTCGATAAACGGACAGGTGAGATCGATCACTCTGTTGCAGAGTACTGGAAGGAGAACTTCGACCTCCGGCATATCCTGGAGAGAGATTGGGTAACTCTCGGCCCAAAATTGGTCGGAAAACTTCACATTTATGTAGGAGACATGGATACTTTTTATCTGGACAGTGCCGTCCGCTTGCTCGAAAAATTCCTAGAAGGAACGACAGACCCTTATTACGCTGGAGTAGTGGAATATGGGGATCGGAGGCCCCACTGTTGGGGTCCGGAAAGGACCGAGCTTCTTAAGATGATGGCCGAACATATCACCAGGAACGCTCCTAAGGGCGAAGACGTATCTGGATGGAAATATTAAAAACCTACGTTCGAGTGAGAGATCTTTATTTCGTATCTTTGACTACCAGTTCATATCCTTCACGATACGGATCCGCTGTGAACAGATCCATGAACTTGATTAACTGCTCCTGGTAGAGATGACTTTGTTCGTTGGAAACGGCGTCCTCCTCGCTGTCCCATAAACTCATGCAGATGCTTTTGCCTGATATGCGGTCACTCAAGAAATAGGCTGCCTGATATCCTTTTTGGGTTCTGAATGCAGGGATGACACTTTCTTCGAAGAGCTTCGAGGCCTCCTCTATCCTGCCCACTTCTGTATGTATTATAGTCAAACGTACAAACATGGATTCCCTCCTCATTATCTGAATTCTCTATTTGCTTCTTTATCTGAGTTGAGGTCAAGCCGTATTCTGCTTTTGATTCGACTGAGAAAAGGTTATCAAGGAAAATGAAAAGAGTCAACAGGGGACTGTTGCTATTAGCTTAAATGTAATGTATACAATTAATCTGAATAATCCAGGTTAGCATCGTTTTATGAAGATTTGGCATGAAAGCTGCCTCGATATGAGTGAGAATTGGCCGTAATGCAGATAAAAGTCAATAAGAAATGGAGTCACTTTTGGTATGTTTTAGCCTTTATGGTGGTCCTTTCTCTTTTCCACTGCAAAAAAGAGGTCGTTCCAGAGGCCTACAAACCGACTAACAGCCACGAGTCCTACATCCATTCCCTGAGAATGGCGGATCTTGCCCATACGGCGCTCGGCCGTGATTGGATTCTGGCTTCGAAAAAAGCTTTACGCGATCCCGTGGAGATTGAGACACCGTATCAAGAGGCTTTTTATGTGGACCAAGCTGCCGCTTTCGCTGTGGCCTACCGTTTCCATGTTAAAAGAGGGCAGAGGACTGAAATCGATGTGGTATTCCAGGGTCAGAGGAGATGCCGGCTTTTTATGGATCTTTTTCGAATCGAAGGCTCAACGATAGAGGAGTGGCAGTTGGTTGCCAGCGCAAATGAAAACGAGAAACACCTGGAATTTGAACCTCGGCAGGATGCATGGTATGTGGTGCGCTTACAGCCGGAACTTTTGCGGGGCGGACGCTTCAATGTCATCATCCGCACTGTAGCGTCGTTGGAGTTTCCTGTTGCCGGGCATGACAGCGGATCGATAGGAAGCGGATTCGGTGCCCCGCGCGATGGCGGACGCCGGAGACATCATGGTGTCGACATCTTCGCTCCGCGGCATACCCCTGTACTTGCGCCTTCCAAGGCTTATGTTCGGCATGTCGGGGAATCCGATAGAGGTGGACGCAACATCTGGTTGTATGATTCGAGACGTCTCCTGTATCTCTATTTTGCCCATCTGCAGACCCAGGATATCTCGGAGGGGACTCATGTGGGAGCCCTCCAGAAGATCGGGACAATCGGTAACACCGGCAATGCACGGAGGACGCCTCCTCATTTACATTTCGGGATCTATGCTCAAGGAGAAGGTCCGGTCGATCCCTACGATTACATCAATGAAATAAACTCTGCTCCAGAAGACATCAGAGCAGATTTGGCGATGCTCGGCCGATGGGTGAGGTTAAAGGACCGAAAGATCTCCCTGAAAGCTTTCTTAGAATCTGACTCGCAGCAGACGACACAACTGGATCAATATACAGCTATGATGGTTCGAGCGGCTGCCAGCAGCATGTATCGTGTCGACCTGCCGGATGGAGTATCAGGATTTGTTCCTGCTCAAAGTGTTGAGCTGGCCGAAGAGATCCTCGAATATAAACAGGCTGAGCATACTCATGTCGTTCTGGATTCCCCATTGGCATATGCTGTTGTCAAGGAAAAGATCGGCACAGGCAAGGAATTTTTCATCCTCGGTCAGTTCGAGGAATTCTGGCTTGTCCAAACGGATCTGGGCACAGTGGGGTGGCTGCCCGCCTCAGCCGTGGCATCGATCCCGTCTTCCGATAGATAATCAGCGCAGTTCTTCAGGAAGGGGATTCTCCGGAGAGATAATGTCATCGTGTTATGGTTAGAATTAGATTTTTCATATGGTGAGAATTAAGTCAAGAAATTTTCCATTCCTTGACCCCTTGATAGAGACAAGATACGCGGGTGGTTTGACTTCTTCATGGAAAAAAGATACATATTCCGTGGATCGAATTTTTTTGCGGTATTATCGGTAATACAAGTGAGGAGTTAGGGAATCGAATGACACCCGGGGAGGAAAGGAATATGAGGATCGAATTTTTTGCACCATTAGGTCGAGCATGGACCAGGATGAAGGTGGCTCTTTTTCAACCCTTCGATTTACACAAATGGTTTGTCGTAGGATTTACGGCTTTCCTGGCCGGCTTGGCTGACAGCCAGCATGGAGCCAGCGGATCCAGGTGGAGTGAGGATGGGAGCTTTCGTGATTTTCTCGGTTTTCCAGCGAGAGCCTGGGATTGGCTGACCGGTCATCCTGGTTGGTTTTTACTCATAGCATTTGGCGTTTTTATCGCTGTGGTTATCGGGATCGTCATACTCTGGTTGAGTTCCAGAGGCAAGTTTATGTTTCTGTACAATGTCGTCCTTGATAAAGTAGAAGTCGCCAATCCATGGCGGGAATACAAGCGGGAGGGTGATTCGCTGTTCTTATGGCGCTTTGTCTTTATCCTGATCTGCTTCGTAATGTTCATCTCGCTTATGGTGCTTTTCTTTGTGGGCGCTTCTCAACTTTACCAAGAAAGCCGCTTCGATCGTGTTCCGGTACCCTTTCTGATTTTGATAGGCCTGATCTTTCTTTTCATGGTCATAGTCATAGGTTACATCTCTCTGTTTCTGGATAGCTTTGTCGTTCCCATTATGTATAAACACAGGATTCCTGCGACCCGGGGATGGGGACGGTTTCTGTCGCTATTCGGAAAATACCCCTTTCACTTCATTCTGTTCGGAATTCTTATGTTCGTTTTCATGATCCTGTTCGTGATTTTTGTCGTAGTGGCAGGGATTATAACGTGTTGTATAGGCTGGATACTTCTGGTGATTCCTTATATCGGGACGGTTGTGACTTTGCCCGTTTGGTACTGGTTCAGGGCGTTCAGCGTCGAGTTCCTGGCTCAGTTCGGCGATGAATATGATGTGTTCCCGCCTGCAGAGGCTCCGCCCGCCGAATCCAAAGCATAGAGGAAGAAAACCTTTTTAGTCAGCTTTAACTTTCCGAACAGACAAAGGGCAGACGGTTTGACCAGGGCCTCGCTTTTTCGAGCTGGGAGGCAAGACGGAAGAGAGTCGCTTCATCTGCATAGCGTCCAACAAACTGGACGCCGATAGGCAGTCCTTTGTCATTCCAATACAATGGAACGGACATTGCAGGCTGACCGGTCACATTGAAAAGCGGGGTGTAAGGTATAAATGTGTACGCTTTCTGGGCGAGCTCCTCGATTCCCTTGACTGCCATAAGCACTCCCCCCGCATTCAGACGCCCCAGCAATTCGATGATGAAGCGTTCAGTTTTATCAGGCTGCAGCGCACCGATTTTGATGGGGGGTAGGGCCAGAGTCGGAGTCAATAGGATATCGAACTTTTCAAAGAAATGACCAACCCTTCGCGACATATGCTGAAGGGCGAATTTGGCGTTAGAAAGCTGCGGGGCTCTCAATTGTTTTCCCAGCAATCCGAGCATCCAGGTGGAGGGTTCAAAATCTCTGTATTTCGCTTTCCGGTCCATCAGAGACTCAGCCTTTTCGATTCCTGCCCGGGTTTCGGCACACACAATGGTCATGAAGGCTTTTGCAAACATGTCTCTATCGATTTGAGGAGCGGCTTCTACTAAATCGTGACCCAGGTTTTTGCATAATTTGACTGCCTCTTCCAGTCCTTTGATGCAGTCTTGATGGACAGAATCAGCCAGGAACGGCTTGTGGGTGAAAGCGATACTCCGCCTTCCTGGATTTTCGCCGACCTCATCCAGAAAGGGACGAGAGGGAGGAGGTGCTGCGTAGGGAGCACCCACATCCGGACCTGCGGTGGCGTCCAGCATGGCGGCGCTGTCCCGCACAGAGCGGCTGAGGACATGCTCGCAGGCAAATCCCTGCCAGGCTTCCGCGAAGTCCGGTCCGAGTGGATTCCGTCCCCGGGTTGGCTTCAGCCCGAACAATCCGCAGCAGGAAGCTGGTATGCGGATGGACCCGCCGCCGTCGCTCCCATGGGACAGCGGGACGATTCGAGAGGAAACAGCAGCCGCTGTTCCTCCGCTGGAGCCTCCCGGAGTACGGCTCAGATCCCAGGGATTATGGGTGGGTCCGAATAACTCGGGTTCGGTCACTGGCAATAATCCATACTCAGGAGTGTTGGTTTTTCCAACAACGATGACACCGGATGCTTTATATCTTCTGACCAGCTCGCTGTCATGATCCGGAACAAAATCCTTATGGAACCTGCTTCCATTACAGAGAGGAACACCAGAGTAAGCCGTCAGAAGATCCTTCAGCAGAAACGGAACGCCCTTGAAAGGTCCATCAGGCAGCTCTGCTTGGGCTTTCTCCCGAGCCTGGTCATACATCTTATGGATAACTGCATTGAGCTGTGGATTGAGCTTTTCTATGCGGATGATCGCCTCTTCAACTAGGTCGATAGGGCTTACTTCGCCTTTCTTTACCAGTAGGGCCAGTCCGAGTCCATCATATTGATCATATTCAGAAAATCCTCCCATAAGAGGTCTCCTCAATCAGGCAGCTCTCTCTTCATGTATCTCCATTTATATCGGTAGCTTCGATATTCTTTTATGACTTTTGCGACACTTTTTGGTCATGGATTACCCCTTAAGTTGTAGAAAAAAAGGATATCAGGGAATCAGAGAGGTGTCAAACAGCTTCAAATATTTCGGGCATCTCGGCTGGTGAATAGGAAGCAGGGCCAGATTTTTATTTGTGTCAACATTCGGAATGGTTGCTGCGTCTTAGTAGTATAAAGAATTCTGTATGGCGTGGGAGTGTATAAATGATTCGAAGTTATTTGAAAATCGCTTTCCGTAATTTAATCAAACATAAGGGATTTTCCTTTCTTAACATCAGTGGTCTGGCCATAGGTATGGTCTGTACCCTTTTGATCCTTTTTTGGGTTCAGCATGAGTTGAGCTATGATCGCTATAACGCAAACGGCCGGAACATTTACCGCATTCTCCAGCACATCCAGTACTCCGAGATCGTCACCTGGGCTATCAACCAGGGACCTCTGGGACCGGCATTGAAACAAGAGATCCCGGAGATCGAAGAACAGGCCAGATTTTGCTTTTCCAGGTGGCGAATAAAATACAAGGACCAGGTTTTTGTGGATTCAGGCGGTTATACAGATCCTTCGCTTTTCAAGATGTTTACACTCCCTTTTGTCAAAGGAGATCCTGATACTGCACTAGCCGATCCGCGTTCGGTGGTTTTAACCGAGCGATTGGCCCAGAAAATCTTCGGTAGCGAAGATCCGCTCGGCAAAACCATCCAGGTGGCGGATCAGTATGATTTTAAGGTCTCGGGAGTCTTGAAAAATCTTCCCGACAATTCCCATTTTCGCTTCGAGTTTCTGGCCAACATGGATTTTGCCAAAGAGGTCGGCCGCACTGTCGACTACTGGAAGAACAGTCATTTTACCACCTATGTGCAGCTTCCAGAGAGCGCTTCTTTAGAAGAGGTGAATAAAAAAATCTACAATTTTCTCGACGCAAAACCCACCCTGGAGGATTGGGAAAAACTCTCTCTCCAGTCGCTCTTCAAGATTCACCTGGCATCAGGAATTGGCTATGACGCATTCGGCACTGGAAATGCCAAGTATGTGGTGATCTTTTCGGTTGCAGCTCTTTTCATACTTCTGATTGCCTGCATCAATTTCATGAATCTGTCTACAGCTCGTTCCTTGCTCCGTTCCAAAGAGGTTGGATTGCGTAAGGTGGTCGGGGCCTTCAGGGGCCAACTCATAAGGCAGTTTCTGGGTGAGGCAGTCTTCCAGTCTCTGATCGCCATGATTTTAGCGGTGGGGTTAGGGATTTTGCTTTTACCTGCCTTTAACCAATTGGCCAGGAAAAGTTTTACAGCGAATATGTTCATTCGTCCGGATATTATCCTGGTTTGCTTGGCCATTGTTCTTGCTACTGGGATCTTAGCCGGATGTTACCCTGCATTTATTTTATCTGGTTTTCGCCCGGTTGCTGTTTTGAATGGAACCACCCGGACAGTCGGCAAAAGGTCTGTTTTTCGCAGGCTCCTGGTTGTGTTTCAATTCTCGGTCGCTGTGATCCTGATGGCCGGAAGTCTGGTGATCTATTCCCAGATTCATTTCATGATGAACAAAGATTTGGGGTACGAAAAGGAGAATTTAGTCACCTTGGATCTGAATGAAAATGTCCAGAAGAATTATGAAGCTTTTAAAAATGAACTAATAGGGAATCCCAATATCTTGAATGTCACACGTGTCAGTGTTCTGCCTACTTACGGTTACTATTTCTCCAACAGCCGGTGGAACTGGGAAGGAAAGGATCCAGACAAAGATATCCTTTTCCGGGCCAATTTTGTGGACTATGACTATTTAGAGAGCCTCGGCGTTCAGGTCGTTCGAGGTCGAAATTTCTCCCAGGACTACGGTGCTGATGAGATGGCGATCATCATTAACGAAACATCTCAGAAAGTTATGGGTTTTGATGATCCGATCGGAAAACGTGTCACTTTAGGAGGAGACAACGAGTTTCACATCGTAGGTGTGGTAAAGGACTTCCACTATGTATCTTTGCGGACAGAGATCGAGCCTTTGATCTTGCTGCTCGATCCAGAACGCAGCAGCTCGATCGTGGTCCGTATTCAATCGGAAAACACCCCACAGACCCTGGAATTCATGGGAGGAGTTTGGAAGAGGTTTGCCGGGGATTATGCATACGATTATCGCTTTTTGGACGAAAGATTGGATGCCCTCTACCGCTCTGAGGAACGCGTGGGACGGATCATCAATATTTTTACTGTTTTATCCATTTTTGTTTCCTGCCTGGGACTTTTCGGATTGGCCTCCTTCATGGCTTTGAGGCGCACCAAAGAGATCGGCATCCGAAAAATTCTTGGTGCTACGGTTTCGGGCATCGTTGTTCTTTTGACCAAAGAGTTTTCCAGATGGGTGCTTGTGGCGAATCTGATCGCCTGGCCTTTGTCCTATTTAGCCATGAATCGATGGCTCGAGGATTTCCCCTACCGGGCAGATATCAATCCCTGGATTTTTCTGGGGACAGGATTGGCGACGTTTATAGTAGCGATCCTCACCGTGAGCTATCAGTCGATAAGAGCCGCCCTGTCAAATCCTGCCGACTCCTTGAGATATGAGTGAGAAAACAATAAAAAAGGTCGGTTCTATTTTTTCTTTTAAGCCGCATTTCAAAGTCGTGAATGCTTAAGAGCTTAAGGCCAAAGCTTTTTCCTTCGACCATGTATTGAGAAATTCTTTCTTTCAATCCTGAATAACCTGATTGCAGGGCAAAAAATGAGAACTGATCCTTTTTCTTTTTTATTAGGGTTTGCGTATTAAATTCGATATAATGGAAAAACTAGAGAAGAGAATATTCATCCATGAAAAAGATCGGAGTTTTGACCAGAGACTGTGCCGGGATCAATGCGGCTCTGAGAGCGGTGGTGAGGATGGCTGTCTGTCACGGCATAGAAGTGGTTGGCGTAATCAAAGGTTATGACGGACTGATTAGAGGGGACCTGAAAAAGCTGAATAGGCAGTCCGTTTCAGGTATTCTCAGCCTGGGAGGCACAATCCTGAAAACAGCCAGGTCCGAGGAGTTTTTCACGGAAACCGGACAGAAACAGGCAGTAAAAACCATAAAAGAAAACCAGCTCGACGGTTTGGTAGTGATCGGCGGCAATGGATCGTTGACCGGAGCACATCTTTTGGCCACCGAATACAAGATTCCTGTGGTAGGAGTTCCTGCAACTATCGACAATGACATCAACGGGGTAGAGATCTCGATCGGTGCCGACACAGCGGTCAATGTTGCCGTTGAAGCTTTGGACAAAATCAGGGATACCGCCACCAGCTTGGAGAGGGTTTTTGTGGTCGAAGTGATGGGCCGCGACTGCGGCTACATCGCTCTCCAGGTTGGACTTGCCGGTGGTTGCGAAGAAGTTCTGATTCCGGAGAAAGACGTGGACATGGAGAAGATCTGCGAAGAAATTGTGGAGGGAAGCCGCAAAGGGAAAAAGAGCTGGATCGTTATCGTGGCAGAGGGAAAAGCCAAGGGGAGCACCGTTGCTGAGACCATCATACAGAGAACCGGGCTGGAAACACGGCTGACCGTTTTAGGGTATATCCAAAGGGGAGGAGCGCCCACTGCCTTTGACAGAATTCTGGCTGCCCGCCTGGGAAGCTTTGCCGTCGAAACTTTAAAGGAAGGACAGACCGATACATGTGTGAGCCTCAAGGAAGATGAGTTGGTCTGCGTGCCCTTGGATTATGCCGTACAGAAAAAAAAGATCGATTTTGAGCGCGACTATCGTTTGATCAAGATTTTGACTTGAAGAACGAGAAACAATCTATGAATTTTGAATCTCCATCAGGGCCTCTTTGAATTGCCGAATAATTTGATGAAAAGAGGCTCCACTGTTATAAAAGTATTGATTCTTGTGTCATCGCGAGGAGTCAAACGACGTGGCGGTCCTCTGTTGCGAATTAAAAGGAGCCTTGTTGGGAACATAGCGAAGCAAATCCTTATGAGATGGCCACGCTTCCTAACGTCGCTCGCCATGATAATGTAGGATAACTTGATACATAGCTATAAGTTAGGAGGAGGATCATGATAACAAATATCGAAGGCTTGTTGGGCGATGAGGCCTCCGGTCTGCTGAACCATGAGTGCAAGACCATTCCTAAAGAATATCTCAACCTTCCTGGCCCGGACTTTGTGGAAAGAATCTTCTCCATTTCGGATAGGTCGAAGGAAGTCCTGGAGAATCTGAACAGGGTATTCAATCATGGGCGTTTGAAAGGAACAGGGTATCTCTCGATTTTGCCAGTGGACCAGGGAGTGGAACATACAGCCGGAGCTTCATTCGCTCCCAATCCTCTGTATTTCGATCCTGAAAATATCGTCAAGCTTGCCATCGAGGCGGACTGCAACGCAGTGGCTTCCACATTGGGCGTATTGGGCATGGTTTCCCAGAAATATGCGGCCAAGATTCCCTTTATTTTGAAGGTCAATCACAATGAGCTTTTGTCTTACCCCAATTCTTACGATCAGAGGATGTTTGCAGCGGTGGAGCAGGCCTACAGCATGGGAGCGGCAGGTGTCGGTGCCACCATCTATTTCGGATCCGAGGAATCGCGCAGACAGATCGAAGAAGTCTCCGATGCCTTCCAGATAGCCCACGAAATGGGACTTTTTACCGTGCTGTGGTGTTATCTTAGAAATCCTGCCTTCAAGAAAGAAGGGATTGATTATCATGCCTCTGCAGACTTAACCGGTCAGGCCAACTATCTGGGAGCGACCATCGAGGCAGATATCATCAAACAAAAACAACCCACCAGCAACAGAGGTTTTTTAGCCTTGGATTTCGGGAAAATACATCCTCTTATGTACGAGGAACTCACCACCAACCATCCCATCGATTTGACCAGATATCAAGTCGCCAATTGCTTTATGGGAAGAGTCGGCCTGATTAATTCGGGGGGAGCTTCCGGAGAAAACGATCTCGCACAAGCTGTAAGGACGGCTGTCATAAACAAACGGGCAGGCGGGATGGGCCTTATTCTGGGGAGAAAAGCGTTTCAAAAATCCATGGAAGAGGGCGTAAAGATCATCCACGCAGTTCAAGATGTCTATCTTTCCAAAGAAGTGACCGTGGCCTGATGTGGCAGAAATCAAAAGATTCAACTGAGACTTTACTCTGTCTTTTTATTGGAATAAAATAAAGTTGTGTCCTTGAAGAGAAATGTTCATTGTTTAGATAAACGAAAATCAAAAAGGAGGGAATCATGCCTTCGAAATGGAGATTGCTTGGATTTATTTTAGTTCTTGCACTTTTAGTGCCGATCGGGTGCAAGCAGAAGGCCGCCGAAGAAGCCGAGCTCAAGATCGATTATGAAAAATACACTCTCGAGAACGGACTGGATGTCGTCCTTCATGAAGACAGATCCGATCCCATCGCAGCCGCTGCGGTTCAATATCATGTCGGTTCCAACAGGGAAGAACCAGGCCGCACTGGCTTTGCCCATCTGTTCGAGCACATGATGTTCCAGGAGTCCCAGCACGTGGGGCAGGACCAGTTTTTCAAGAAGATTCAAGAAGCAGGAGGCACGCTCAATGGGGGAACAAGTCGAGACGGCACCATTTATTTCCAGGTCGTTCCTGAAAACGCCCTGGAGATGGTCCTCTGGCTTGAGGCAGACCGGTTGGGTTTTTTAACGCCCACCATCACTCAGGAAGCCTTTGCCAATCAGCAAAGCGTGGTAAAGAACGAGAAAAGACAGGGGGAGAACCGGCCCTATGGCTACACAACACATATCATCGGAAAGCTGCTCTATCCTGAAAACCACCCGTACAACTGGACCGTGATAGGATCTATGGAGGATCTCACCCTAGCCACTCTGAAGGATGTCCATCGATTCCATCAAAAGTGGTATCGGCCCAACAACGCCACACTGGTTGTGGCAGGCGATTTCGATTGGAAACAAACAAAGGGATGGATAGAGAAATATTTTGGCGAGATAGAAACTGGGGAATCGGTCGAAGATCCCAAACCGCAGCCAGTTACGCTCGATGAGATCAAAATGGCTTATTGGGAGGACAAATTTGCCAAATCCCCTGAATTGAACATGGTGATCCCGACTATAGAGCAGTATCATTCTGATTCCTATGCTTTGAGCTTTTTGGGGCGGTTGTTTTCCTATGGAAAAAAAGCACCGCTCTATAAGGTCATCGTCGAAGAGAAAAAGCTTGCGCCTTCGGTTTCAGGATTCCAGATGAGCAATGAGATTGCCGGGGAATTTCGCATTCGAATCCGGACCTTCCCGGATGTCGATCTCGACGATGTCAAGGAAGCCATTTTCGAGAGCTTTCAGAGATTAGAAACAGAATCCTTCACTGAAGAGGATGTGGAGCGCATCAAAGCAGGACTGGAAACTAATTTTTACAATGGCATGTCCAGCATTCTCTATAAATCTTTCCAGCTTGCCCGGTACAACGAATATGCCGGCTCTCCGGGATATATCACAGCAGATCTTGAAAAATTAAAGGCTGTGACCAAGGAAGATATTCTGCGAGTTTATGAAACATACATCAGGGACAAACCCTATGTGATGACGAGTTTTGTACCCAAGGGCCAGTTGGATTTGACCGTCCAAGGATCGGGACCGTTCACTATCGTCGAGGAGGCGGCAGAGGCTGAGAAAATTGCAGCGGAGAGGCCAGTGGAAGAACTCGAGATCGAGCCGATCCCGACATCTTTTGACCGAAGCGTGGAACCTCTCAAAGGCCCTGATCCGGAGATTGTCCTCCCTTCAATCTGGCAGGATGAATTATCCAACGGAATGAGGATTTTCGGGATCGAACACACGGAACTGCCCCTTGTCCAATCCTCTATCACCATCAAAGGCGGACAATTGTTGGACGATATAAAAAAGGTCGGTGTGGCCAATCTGATTACAGATATGATGATGGAAGGAACGAAGAACAAAACACCGCTTGAGCTGGAGGAGGCTATCGAGGAGTTAGGCGCCAATATCTATATGTACACGGGCCGTGAAGACATCACTATGAGTGTAAACTGTTTGTCTTCCAAGTTTGATGAGGTGTACCGGCTTGTGGAAGAAATCCTCTTGGAACCGCGATGGGACGAGAAGGAATTCGAACGGATCAAGAAACAGACTATCGAGACCATCAATCGCAGCAAAGTCAATCCGAGTGCAGTTGCTCGGGATGTTTTTAACAGACTTATCTATGGCGATAATCACATCTTCGGCATTTCGACTTTAGGAACCAAGGAATCGGTCGAGTCCATTACCATCGAAGACTTGAAAGCTTACTACGAAAAGAGCTTCTCTCCTTCCGTCGCTCATATGATAATTGTCGGCAATATTTCCCATGGGGCTGTTGTGGATACGTTTCGATCCCTCGAAGAGAAATGGGCAGCCAAGGAGGTCTCCTTCCCGGAGTATGAACTGCCAGCTCCCCCGGAGAAACCAATGGTCTATTTTGTGGATATGCCGGGAGCTCGTCAGTCGGTGATCAACATCGGAAATCTTTCCTTGCCCGCGACAGATCCAGATTACTACCCCGCTTTTGTCATGAATTACAAACTGGGAGGAAGCTTCAACGGATTTGTTAACCTCGTCTTGAGAGAAGAGAAAGGCTATACATATGGAGCTCGAACATTTTTCAGGGGATATCTCAATCCTGGAAGCTTTACTGCCTCTTCCTCGGTTCAATCCACTGCTACGCAGGAATCGGTTCAGATCTTCAGAGATTTGATGTTGAAATACCGGGAGGGAATCGCTCCAGAAGATTTAACGTTCACCAAGGATGCCCTGGTCAAATCCAATGCCCGGAATTTCGAAACTCTCGGTAGATTGCTGGGGATGCTGGACAATATAGCAACCTATGGTCGTCCTTTGGATTACATCAAGCAACGGGAAGAATTCGTCAGGAATTTGACCTTAGAACAACATAAAGAATTGGCACAAAAATACATCCATCCAGAAAGAATGATCTATCTCATCGTTGGTGATGCCGCCACCCAGCTGGAACCCTTGGAAGAGTTGGGGCTGGGTGAGCCGATCCTCATCGAGCAGAAATAAAACTGGCCAGGTCCTATTCCCTGAATAGGGAGTTTGTTCAAAAGTCTGTGCTAAAGTTCATACAGATAGGAGCCTTTCTTGATGATGTGTTTTCCTTCCTTTCCCATGCAAAAGAGAAGATCGAGGGCTGAGAGCTTTCTTATGAATTTACCCCAGAACTGCGGATACGGAGGCGGTTCATAACGCAGCAAAAGAATCTTGATGTTTTCTTTTTTGAATTGATCACAGTCAATGGACTTATCTGAAAAGTAGGGCAGGAGGACTTCCTTCGCATTCAGTTCTCTGGCCAGGCAGACGAGAAGCGCTGTTCCTTTCTCTTCGATTCCAAGTTCTGACTGCAGGGTGAAATTTTTGTCGATCTCCAACTCTTCTTTGATGATCTTCGAGAGTGTCATGACTAAATGGATGAATTTTTCGTCACGGGTTCCCACAGCCGCCTTTATTTTCTCGAACACAGGGAAAAAATAGATGGATTTCACGTAGAAGTGGTAGAGTGTCAGCAGAAAATCTTTGGCCCATCGCTCTTTTTCATAGAGCTGGAGGTCTTTGATCCTTTGACGACCCCTCCCTTTTCTTTTGAGCGGGACAGAAATCCAGACTTCACCATTTGGACCTTTGATCCGGTTCCTGTTGACATAGGTAAATCCCCTGGCCAGCAGGGTGTCGTCCAGCAGGACCATTTTGTCCGAGTGCATCAGCCGGGCAAAGAATCCTCCCCATGGGATGAAGGATGGCTGGTTGAAGCTGATTCGCATTATTCGTATTTATTAATGAACGGTGCTTCAAATTATCCTATCAAGGAGCGAAGTAAAGTGACAATCTCATTGATTGAGATCGCCACTCTTCGCCCGCGATGACACAATTATTTGCTTGGTTGACTGTTACACGCTCAGATGATCTCCAGGTCGTCTTTACTGGGGAGCTTGGGGAATTCGGCATGAGGCTCTTTTTGATACCAGAAGGCAACCGATGAGATGTCGTCCTGAAGCGGGAGATACCGCCCGCCAGAGCGCCAGCCCAGGGCCTGGATTGTGACACGGAGGTCTTGCTCGAAACGGACAGGGTCCATGATGTGCCAGCGGTACAATCCGAATCTCTGCTGGGACTGCCACTGGCCGTCTGGAATGATCACCTGAGGCATTCCGGCATAGGGAGTGTTGTATTCTTTGTATTTCCCATCCACCGTGAATCCGTATGAACCACAGAAATAGTCTTCGGTTCCCGTTCCGCAAATGGTCGGAAATTCTTTATCCCCGTCGATATAGAATTTGATCTCTCCTTCTCCCCACCAGCCGGTATTGTTGGCCTGCCAGCACATGTATGTCCCGACAAAATGACCCCATCCTTTGAGACCATCGATGATGGTGTAGACCGATTTGTAGGGCAGAGGATTGCTCCGCCGGAATTGGGCATGGAAATAGGCGGCATCATCTGGAATCTCGGTGAGCGTGTAGTTAATCTGATAATAAAGAGTCATTTTCTTCTCATCCAGATTTTCCATTGTGACCTTGCACGATTTCCGGAACGGCATGACCCAGTAGCAGTTCAGGCCGCTTCCAGGATTGACACAGACAGGAAGGGAAGAGACCTGGGCGAACTTTCCCCAGCCGCATGCGAAAAAATCACCCACAGGCACTTCTACGGATGGCTCTTCCTCGCCGTCCCAGTAAAACCTCAGGATGGAGTAACGCCAGTTGCCTGAGGGCGTCATCCAGATCTGCTGGATGGCACCAGGCCCGTCGATCTCGGCCAGAACATAAGTCTGATTCGGCTCGATGTGGATATATGGAGAGACTTTCCAGCCCTGCCCGAGGTCTCGCGCAGCATTTTTTGCCAGCCCGTCCACTGACATTCCACCCTTTCCTTTTTCTCCAGTGAAATTTTCAGGACTTATGGACCGCGACTTGGCGTGAGATAGACGATACAAGTTGCCGAGATTGAGATAGAGTCCGTCAAACACTTCGTCCTCCGCAGCGTACAAAACCAGGGCGACGAGCATCACGGCCAGTGTGATGATCATCCATTTTCTCTTCATAGAATACCTCCTTTCGATAGACTGATTTGATGGGATTGATGAGGCGGAAAAGAATTCTTCTCCATATCATGCTTGATTGTATGTCACTGTATAATTCTCTATCAAAATCTTGATAAATTTTCAATGTCCCTGAAAACCGAAAGAAAGACTGTTTTCAATACCTGGATTGCTTTTGGATTCTGCTGAAAATGAAGACTGAATTTATGAAGCTAAGGGGAGCATTTGCACCAACCCCCATTCTGCTGATTCGGCAAAATGAGAGCCGACTCCCAACAACGGCAGAGGTAGTAGAATTTTTACTACTCTGGGTAATAGTAAATATAATCTTACAATCACCTTTTGTCAATCACTTTTTTGGGCTTTTTATAGTTTTTTCCTGGAGATCCGATATAATGTTCCAATGGGAGGACGTAAAAGTGTTAAAAAAGTACCAAGTCCTGATACCGGAATGGCTGGAAGAGTATATTAAGTATTTAGCAGAGAAATATGATTTGAGTTTTTCCGAGATTATACGATCAGAGGTCTGTTTTTCCATTATCTGTACCGTCACACATTTTTTTCCAGAGTTTAAATCGAGTCTGAAGCCTCAAGAGCTTCTGGAATTAGCGAAGGAAAGATTAGAAAAAGGTATTGAGGGAGAAGAAATGCACCGGCTGCTGTCCAAGGTGTACTTTGAGGCGAGAAAAGCCGTGGAACACAGACTTTCCAAGGAATCCCCAAAAAAGAAATAAAGTCTTGAGGAAAAAGAATCCCTGTCCCAAGCCTGGAGTATGGATCTCACTCGTTTTGCTTTTCGCAGCTTTTTTTCCCAAAGCTCTCTCCATATAAGGTGTGATCGAAGGGCGAGATGAGTTTCTTGAGAAAGCCATAGAAGTTGTGACTCAAGAGGAAATTTGTATCTTTTAATAGGTTCATATCGATAAGACAGTTTTTAAGAGAAGTAAAATGGTTGATAGAAGATCAGTCTTGGTGATCGCTCTTAGTATAGTTTCTTTTCTTTGCAGCTGCAGTAAGGAACCTCAATACGGCACCCAAAATCCTGAGCCTTCGATTCCAGTGACTTTGTTCTTCGATATCTTCAATCACACCCAGGGCTTTCTCAAAAGCTTTGAAAAAATTATGCACAGCCATGAAGATCTCACCATACGGATTATGGATCTTGGCATCGAAGGCGTGGACGAGGAAAGGATTGTCATCAGAAAGGGAAGATTCGGTGAGCGGGTGGCCCTCAGCAAAACCGGAGAAGTGACTTTTAAAGCTCCCGACAGCAATCAGAAATTCACTGTCTATTTGATGAACGCATCCAGCGGTGCCGACTACAAAAAAGTGGATACATGGATTGACTCCAACCAGGGAATCCTTGAATATACCCCCAATATGAAATGGTGTCGAGAAGACAGGAACAATTTTGGAGGTCCGGAAGATGTCATCCAGGACGCCTTCGATCAACTGAACCAGGCGTTGGATTATTCCTGGGCCAAATACGGCAGCTTTCAGAGATCCAACCAGGAGAAGGAAAGCCATTTCGGAGTTGGGTATGGATTTTGTCGAAACCAGTTTGGCTGGCACAGCCCTTACTGGGCGGGTGTGAATCCTGAGCACTGCGGCACCTATAAAGTGCGTCTATCGACTTTTCTTGAGGAACTTTTCGAGCTTGTCACTCGGCTGGACGATATCGGAGGGAAAGATACGGCCGGAATAATAACACACGGAGATACTGGCGAGTTTAATGATATCGGTAGAGATCTTTTAGCTTATGTATTTGTCAAGGACGGTAAGCGTTGAATCATGTTTATATAGAGATAAAGAAAATGCTGGCTGTCGAGGAATCTAAGCAACGGCGAGATGCGAGATTCGCTGTAACTGCTGGCACCTTGCCCAGCCAGCCAAGCAAGGCTTTTTTAGGTTGACAGATCATAGAGCTCGGTACAATCGCCTTTATGGGTGATATAAGGGGTGATTTTCATGCAAAATGGAGAAAGATTCGGCACACAGTCCCAAAATCATCTCTAAAATCATCCTTAAAGGTGATTGTCTTTTTCAGGGGGAGCTGATACTTATACCAGAGTGAAAAAGACATATTTTTCCTGACTCGGCGAAAAGATTTTCCGATCTATGAGCTTTCAAAATGAAAAACGGAGAAAAAACAAAGGAACAACTCATTGGTGAACTCAAACGGCTTCGCCAACGAACATCAAAGATGCAGGAGTTGGAGAAAGACTATAAACACTCGAAGAAGAGGCTGCAGGATTGCGAAGAGAAATTCCGGAATTTAGTCGAAAGAGCAAAAGATGGAATAGCCATCATTCAGGATATGGTTTTCAAGTACGTCAATCCGCATTTGGCGGAGATGGTTGGATACTCTGTGGATGAACTTCTTCAGAAGTCCTTTACTGATTATATCTATCCGGATGAGCTTCCCAAAGTTATCGAACGGCATAAACACCGATTGGCGGGAGAGGAAGTACCTTCTATCTACGAATCTGCTGCAAAAACCAAAGATGGGCGAAAAATTTTGGTCGAATTTAACGTCAGGCAGAGCCTCTATCGTGGGAAATCCACAACTTTTGTGATAATTCGCGACATCACGGAACGGAGGAAAGCAGAAAAAATACAGCGATATGTGTACAGAATTTCCGAAGCGGCGTATTCGGCTGAGAATCTCCAAGAATTTTATCAGGCCATCCACAAGATCATCGCTGAACTCATGCCCGCTAAGGATAACTTTTATATAGCCCTGCTGGATGAGAATTCTGGTGTGATTCATTTTCCCTACTTTGTCGATGAGGAGGAAGAAAATCCTGGCCCTCAGCCATTGGGGCGAGGTTTGACCGAATATGTCCTTCGGACAGGCCAATCCCTATTGGCATCCCCCGAAGTCTTCGCAGATCTCGAGGAAAAAGGCGAAGTCGTGTCCATAGGACCGCCTTCCATCGATTGGCTGGGGGTGCCCCTCAAGATAAGAGGAAAAACTCTAGGTGTTCTGACTGTCCAGAGTTATACCGAAGGAGTTCGTTACACGGAGGAAGAAAAAAATGTTCTGACCTTCATCGCCGAACAGGTCGCCATGGCCATCGAACGGAAGCAGGCGACGCAGGCCCTCAGTCAAAGCGAGAAGCAGATTCGGGCATTGATCGAAGCGATACCAGATTCTATCTATTTTAAAGACACAGAAGGCAGAAACATCATAGTCAACAGGGCTTATGAAAAATTAGTCGGCAAAGATAGAAAAGATATGATAGGGAAAACTGACGCGGAGATCCTGCCTTCCACATTGGCTGAAGAGTGGCGCAGGAGCGACCGAAAAGTCTTTCGAACCAGGAAAACTTATCAAGAAGAAGAAAAGCACCTCCACAAGAATGGCGAAATGACTTTCTTCGAAACCACAAAATCTCCTATCCTTGATGAGAATGGAGCCATCGTGGGACTGGTTGGTGTGAGCCGTGACATTACAGAGCGGAAAAAGACAGAAGAGGCGTTGGAGGAATCCGAAGAGCGATACAGAGATTTGGTTGAAAAAGCAGGGATTGCCATTTTGATCGATGACAGAGAGGGGAATTTTAAATACGTAAACAAAAGATATGCTGATTTGTTCGGATATTCTGAAGAAGAGCTGGAGTGTCAGTCTATCCACACTGTGGTTCATCCTGACGATGTGGATATGGTCCTTCGGTATCATAACCGCCGCATCCAAGGAAAAAAAGCACCTTCCAGGTACGAGTTTAAAGGTGTGAAAAAGGATGGCAGTCCCATCTATCTGGAGGTCGATGCAAAAGCCATCAAGAAGGGGAAAAAAATCGTCGGAACACGCAGCTATATATGGGACATAAGCGCCCGCAAAATGGCCGAGGAAAAACTCAAGGCATCACTCCAGGAAAAAGAGGTCCTTCTCCGTGAAATCCATCATAGGGTCAAGAACAATCTTCAGATCATCTCCAGCCTGCTCAATCTCCAATCTCGGCACATTAAGGATGAGTCTTCCTTTGATCTGTTTCAGGAGAGCCGGCACCGGGTGCGGTCTATGGCTCTGGTGCACGAGAAATTGTACCGGTCGGAGGATTTGGCAAAAATCGATTTTTGTGAATATATCCAGAGTCTGGCGAGTCATCTGTTTATGTCATATGGGGTGAATTCCGCCTCCATTGAGCTGGATGTTGACGCAAAAGATGTGTATCTCGATATCAATACATCCATTCCATGTGGTTTGATCATCAACGAGCTGGTCTCCAATTCTCTCAAGCATGCTTTTGAAGGGAGAAAGAAAGGTAAGATTCGAATCGTTCTCCAGCCCGAAAAGAAAGGGATTTTCAAGCTTTCGGTGAGCGATGACGGTGTGGGACTGCCGCAAAGTTTGGATGTTCCAAAAACCGACTCGTTGGGCCTCCAGTTGGTGACCATGTTGGTCGAGCAGCTCCATGGAACATTAACCATCGAAAGAAACCACGGAACATCTTTTGAAATCGTCTTCCGGGAAGCCTTCAAATGATGGGAAATCCCTCCTTCTCATCTTGAATATTTGGCTTCTTTCCTCTACAATCTGGATTTAAAATTGAAGTTGTGACTGCCCGATCCGATTGGACGCTTTTGGAAGTATACAAACAATCCCTGAGTTCAAAAAAGGCCCGCATAAAAAAATTCCTGTCGGATGTCGCCTGTGATCACCTCTACACAGATATCGTTCCTACGGCTGTGGAGCAGGGATTCCGCAGTCGAGCCAAATTCAGGATATATGGCACTCTCCAAAAATTCAGGGTAATGGGAACAGATCCTCTTTCAGGGGAAGTTCCAGCTCCCGACGCGATGTGGATTCTTCCTGATTGGGGAAGAAAGCTCGTAACTGACACACTAGGATTCATATCCGAGAATTTATCCGATCACTGGATCGACGGACTTGAGATCCAGCTCACTCATGGAAGCAGATACGCCCATCTCGCATTGTCTGCGAAGCGATCCTGTCGACGTTCCTACACGGAACTCGCAAATTTGTTGATGAACAAAATTCCGTTCCTCAAAGGCGTCTCGATTCCTTCCCAGAAAAGCGATTTTGGTGATCCCTATCTTCTCCACAATATTCATGGAAAAAAATTTTTTTCCCATTACGCAGCTTTTTTCCAGTCGAACCTTCAATTGACTCCCATTCTTTTGGAAGTTGTCCGGGAGAGATTTCAGAAGAGACGAGCTCGAAGGATCATCGATTTCTACTGCGGGATAGGACTGTTTTCACTTTTTCTTACTAGAAATGATGGCGCGATCGTCGGAGTAGACAACGGCAAAAAGGCCATAGAAAGCGCAAGGAAAAATGCGGAATTCCAGGGAGTTACCCAGGCATCATTCTTCTGTTCTTCTGTAGATATGTATGCACAACACGCTCGCCTCCTTCCTGACGACTTTGTACTGATCGATCCTCCCCGGTCGGGCTGTTCGGATTCACTCATCGAGGCCATTGCCGGCCAGGGACCGCATCAGGTCTGTTCGATTTCCTGCTGCCTGGAAACCCATATCCGAAATCTTGAGAACTGGATCAGAAAGGGCTACACGATCCAGTCCTTTTCTGCCTTCGATATGTTCCCTTTTACAGAATTTCTGGAGACAGTCGCACTTTTGGGAAAAAAAGTATAGGCCTTCCGGGTTTTTTACCGGCATCATCGACCGGTTTTTTTCTTATTGTCAGAGCCAGATTATTTTTTTATAATCGAACAAAACAAGGGAAAGAAGCTTCATGACGGGCAAAAAAAGAGTTTTTCTCTCTCTCGCACTGTTCTTCTCGGTCCTCTTTATCGGTGTCGGTGGATTCATGATTATCGGGGGAGGCGACTGGTCCCTACTGGACAGCCTTTACATGACTGTCATAACGCTGTCTACTGTGGGCTATGAAGAAGTCGTGGATATCAGCACGAATCCTGCTGCCAGAATATTCACAGTAATTTTCATCTTTCTCTGTTTGGGAACCATTGCCTTTGCTGTGACTTCCATAACCAGCTTCATTGTGGAGGGAGAGCTGAAAAACATTCTGGGGAGACGAAGAATGGAAAAGGAAATATCGAAACTCAAAGATCACTTTATTATCTGTGGATCGGATGAGACAGCTTTGACCATTATCCAAGAGCTCATATTGACCGGGCGATCCTTTGTGGTGATCGAGCCCCTTCAGGAAAAGATCGAAAAACTCTCCACTTTAGGCAATATTCTTTTTGTCCACGGCGACCCCACAGAAGACAATGTCCTCATTCAGGCTGGAATCGAGAGGGCCAAGGGGATACTTCTTTCCCTCCCCACAGATGAGGCCAATCTCTTTGTCACCATTTCTGCAAGAAGCCTCAATCCTGATATCAGGATCGTGACCAAAGGTATCGATGTCAAATCTCATAAAAAAATATTCAAGGCGGGTTCGGACGCGGTCGTCTCACCCTCTTTTATCGGAGGCATGCGCATGGTCTCAGAGATGGTCCGTCCGGCCGTGGTGACCTTTCTGGATATGATGCTCAGGGACAGAGACGAGGTTCTCAGGTTTGAAGAAATCCATGTCGGGAAAGGTTCTCGACTGGTGGGCAAAAGCCTACGAGAGGCAGACATAGATAGAGAGACCGGTTCTCTTCTAGTGGCCCTCAGAAAAGCGGGAAAGACGAAGTATGACTTCAATCCTCCGAGGGACACGAAAATTCAAGAGGATGATATCCTGGTCTTGATTACCACACCTGATTTGATCAAGGAGATCGAAAAGGAAGTGGAGGAAAGTTAGGCCTGGTTGTCATCGGTCTCGTTCGGCTCTTCAGATTTTTCAGGAAGTTTCTCGATCTGTTCGTTGCTCACGAGTTCCAGTTTATCCGAAAATTTCTCCAGACGTTTATCCGCATCGTCATATTTTGTTTTCGCGTGGACGAGATGGGTTCCCAATACCTCGAAGTCCTTTTTGAATCGGGTCAGGTCTCCTTGAAGTCTTGTGATCCGCTGAAAAATTTCGCGGGCAGATTTTTCGATTTGGAGTCCCTTAAGCCCCTGAACAATAACCTGCAGATAGGCGTAAAAAGAGTTGGGAGAGACAGGTATGACTCTTTTCTTCATAGCGGAGGAGAAGATGCTCCGTTCCTCTCCTAAATTTTCATCCTTGAGGATGGTCTCATAGTAAATGTTTTCGGCTGGGATATACATCAAGGCGAAGTCATACGTGCGCTCATCCGGAAGGATATACTTTTTCGCGATCTCGCCGATGTGTTTTTTCACGTCCGAGACAAATTTCTTTTTTAGATCTCCCTTTATATTTGGGTCCTCTTCGTTCATATATTTTTGAAAGTTTTCTAAAGGAAATTTGGCATCGATCGGAACCATATTTTCTCCGATATGAATCACTGCATCGACTGCCTCTCCGCTCTTGAACTTGTATTGGAGATCGAAGTAAACGGGAGGGAGGATTTGAGCCAACAAGTCTCCCAGAAAGAGTTCTCCGAATCCTCCCCGGAACTTGGGCGCGCGCAGAAGGTTTTCCAGATTTGAGATGTTTTTGGCTTTTTCAAGCACCTCTCGGGTGACCTCTTCCATCTTGCCTAAATCTCTTTTAACATCACCTAAGGTTCCGCCGATATGCCCGGTGGTCTTCTGGAATTGATCGCTCATGCTTTGGAGCTGCTGGTTTATGTTTTGGGTGAGGTGTCCGATCTGCTGCTGCATGAGAGACAGAGCCTTGTCTTGGGCCTGGAGTTTCTTGATTTCTTCGACTTTGGAGGCAGTCGTTTTCATCGACCAGAGAACGAAGAGCAGGAGGAGCAGAAGAACGCCTGCCGCAATGATGAGCAATATGTTCAGGTCCATCGAGGATTTAATTCCTTGTGTGCAATTATAAGAAAATCCGGGGAGGTGTGCAAATAGGATGGATGGCTGATTCGGAGAGGACCCCTGAATGATGTCTGCTCGGATTTGACATCGCAATATGACTTTTCTAAACTATGGGATGCTTCATGGCCCGTTAGCTCAATTTGGTAGAGCAGCGGACTCTTAATCCGCGGGTTCCAGGTTCGAGTCCTGGACGGGTCATTCCCTTCATTCCTTTACTTTTCAGTCACTTATCTTCGTTGCTTGTTTTTTATATGAGGCTAAGAAATTTAGCTGGATGTGGTTAATGGAGATTGTCGTGATAGTCTTTAATTGGAATAATCAACATTAGGTTTGACATAAGGTGTCAATCTTTTTTAAGCTCTTTACAAGTTTTAAAATAGGAGGTTCTTGATGCCTGCTCCAACAGAAATTTTAAAAGGACTCAGCTCTATCGCTAATGATATGATAATTTTAGCAATTGCGTGGCATGTATTTGTGGCATTTGCAGTTATCGGGATTATTCTCGGCTGGCGCCCATCGAAAAAAATTGGAGCAAGTTTGTTAGCGATTCCTCTTTTGTCGGTTGGAATCTTGGCATGGATATATAAAAATCCGTTTAATGGATCTGTGTTTTTATTATTCGGGATTGTCCTCGCAATAGTCGGTCTGAGGATGCCAAATGAGAGAACGCAAAAAGCACCTGTTTGGGCTTTAGTTTTCGGTGTTCTCATGATTTTATTTGGCTGGGTTTATCCTCATTTCTTAGAGGATGGAACATGGCTCAATTATCTATATGCGGCTCCCATGGGTCTGATACCTTGTCCGACTCTTTCATTCACGATTGGCTTTGCTATGTTGGCACATGGATTCTCCTCCCGTGTCTGGTCAATAGCTTTGGTCATAATAGGTGTCTTCTACAGTATTTTTGGGGCTTTACGGTTAGGTGTACATATTGACTTTGTTCTTTTGGCAGGAGCTTTGTTACTATTGATCCAGACGTTTACTCCAAAATCTTTCATTCCTTCGAAATAGTCAGCTACTAATGGATTTCTTTATAAAGCCATCCAAAAAGAGCCCCTCTACCAGTCTTTGATTTTCTCACGATTATAATCATGCAAACATCGTTGATATCGACCGTCATATCAGTTCCTGAATCTCGTTCGAGTAATAACAGTGAGCTTTCTTTGACTGCGATAAGTTCTCCCCTTACTTGAGTTCTATCCTTTCTCCGGATAATTATGTCAGCACCCTTTTCTATGCATACATATTCCCTGAAAGTAACAAAATTGAGAACACCAAAAATAAAGCTATAAATTTTTTCGTCTGGCTTCTTCTCCCCTATTCATCATTTATTAAGTTAATTACTCACAGTGAGGAAGTTGTCAGAGAGAGTTGTTAAGAAGTTGTCAAGAGTTTGTAAAGATAAATTCCGCTTGTCGTTGATATTGCCGTTTCGATTGTGCTATGTTCATTGCTAGAAAAATATCAAGAGGAAAGGAGAAAAGAAGGATGCATATTTTTACAAAGCCGAGGATGGCATATCGATGCAGTGCCGCAACTCTCGCAGTTCTGCTGACATGTGCCGGATTTGCCACTGCTCAAACCTCTCGCATTAGCGGTCTTGACGCATATGTCTCCAAATCAATCAAAGACTGGAACGTTCCTGGTCTTGCGATAGCGATCGTTAAAGACGGGCAGGTGGTATTTGCCAAAGGCTACGGTGTCCGGGAGCTCGGAAAGCCGGAACCCGTCGACGAGCATACACTCTTCGCCATCGGCTCGACCACTAAGGCTCTGACAGCGGCAGCCCTCGGGATGCTGGTCGACGAGAAGAAACTCCGGTGGGACGATCCGGTGACAAAGCATCTCTGCGATTTCCAGCTTTATGATCCATATGTTACGCGCGAGGTGACTGTACGGGACCTGTTGACCCATCGGGCCGGACTGGGGAACGCGGATTTACTATGGTACGGGCAGGATAACTCCAGAAAGGAAATACTTTACCGTCTTCGGTACCTGAAGCCGCAGACTTCCATGCGATCCCACTTCACCTATCAGAACATCATGTACGTTGCAGCAGGTGAGATAGTGGCTGCGGTAAGCGGTATCCCTTGGGAGGACTTTGTTCGACAGCGAATCTTCGAACCTCTCGATATGAAAGATACCGTTCCCATTTTAGCCGATGCCGAAAGACGTCCGAACGTTGCTTCTCCTCACTATCGTATCGACGGAAATGTCCGAGTCATTGAAAACGCGAGTGTGGATGCGGTGGCTCCAGCAGGATCGGTCTGGTCGAGCGTGCATGACATGGCCCAATGGATGCTTTTTATGCTCGACGAAGGAGATGAGGAATCTCTGCTCAGCGCATCGACACGTAAGGAGCTTTTTACGCCCCAATTCATTGTCGATCGTGAGGAGTTCTACCCCACAGCCCGGCTCACACAGCCTCACTGGACGACTTACAGCCTCGGCTGGTTCCAGCATGACTACAACGGCCGTGTGGTGGATTTTCATACCGGGAGCATCGACGGGATGGTGGCCATCATCGGGCTGATTCGGGATGAGGGCCTCGGTGTATATGTGCTCGGGAATCTTGACCATGCTGAGGTCCGGCATGCTTTGATGTACCGGGTGTTCGATCTCTATGCCGAAAAACCAATGCGTGACTGGAGTGCAGAATTCCAAAAGCTTTTCACCGAACTAAGAGAAAAGAGAGAAACCAGAAGAAAAAAAGCCGAGGAAGAACGGATTCCCGACACACACCCCTCTCTGCCGCTGGATAAATATGCAGGAACCTATTCCGATCCACTTTATGGGACTGTCAACATTGTCTATGACAATAAGCTTGTCCTGCGCTACGGAAAAGGATTTGCAGGAGAGCTTGAGCATTGGCACTACGATACTTTCCGAGCACACTGGGAAGCGGAATGGAGAGGCAGCACCCTCGTTTCATTCAATTTGGATTCTAAAGGACGGCCTGAACGGTTGACAGTTTTGGGCTTAACATTCAAACGTGACGTTCCGGAGAATGACGGTCCTGCTCGATGACGATTACTTATCTGCGAACAAGTAGCCGGCCATGAAAAAAAGCCGCACGATATCCTCCATGATCTTGGGCGTGATGACGTAGATGGTATCCTCTTCCGTGTGAACGCCGTAACCTCCACCACCTGTTACCCAGGTTGAATAAGACGGAATTCCATTTTCCACGAACGGGGCATAGTCGCTGTTGCCGAACCTTTGACTGATCTCGCTTGCGCTGATTCTATCGTTGATGGAATATTTTTCATTGACCTTGGTCAGGATTTGATAGAACTCAGGATAGGTTTTGCCTCCGGCGATACGCAGTCCTCTTCCCACACCATTCATGTCATGGTTGAGCATAAGGATCGGTTTGGATGGAAAATCAGGCATGTTGGCCGCCATGTATCTGCTTCCCAGAAGACCCAGTTCTTCTCCGCCGAAAAGCGCAAAGACGATCGACCTTTTCGGGCTGCTGTTTAGCTGGGAAAACGCATGAGCCAGTTTCATAACTACGGCTGACCCGCTTGCATTGTCGCTGGCAGCAGGATGAAGCCGCGGCCATGGACCAACCCCATCCAAGTGGGCACCGAAAATGAGGCATTCCTCCTTGAGCGCGGGATCAGAGCCTTCCATCATACCGACTACATTTGAGGTGAAGGCATTTGGGTGATGAATGCCAGTGACTTTGACCTTGGCTCTCACACCGGTAGTAAAACGCAGCGGATTCCCGTCACGAAGCAGGGCCCTTATGATTTGGATGTCGAAGCCTTTATGCTTAAAAAGAGCCTCGGCCACCTTGTTTCCGACCATGACCATAGGCATCCCTTCCTGGTAGGTTCCATATCCTGAAATAACCGCTCTGTTGATGATGATCAGACCCCCAGCTTCATGCTCCTTTGCATTCTGAAGCTTGTATGGGCGAGGATAGTACTTCGAGAAATCCTTGCCTTCAACCTGGGGCATTCCATCAATAATGGCCACCACTTTTCCCTTCACATCCAAATCCTTATAGTCGTCCCAACCGAGTTCTGGGGCAGTGATGCCAAATCCCAGGAAAACAACCTCGTTCTCCACTTCACCAAAACCGCTGTAAAGGGTGGGACAATAATCCTTGTACATCTCCATCTCGAGAGTTTCAGGCTTGTCCTTCTTTTTTATGGGAGGAAGGATCAGGGAAAAATTGCTGTCGTGTGTCTCGTTGTAACTCAGCCCGAAAGTCTGAAGGAAGTCATCGTACACTGGTACCAAACCCCATTCTTTGAATTTTACTTCTGCCCATTGAGCTGCTTTGTCGTACGCCTCGGTACCGGCGAGCCTGCCTCTCATCTCGGGTGTGGAAAGATACTCGTTGATCTCGAAGATGTCTGCTGCTTGGATGGATTTCATGATATGCTCCAATTCATCCGCTTGTGCTGTTTGGAGTAACGAAAAGAACAAAGGCAAACATAGAAAAAAGTTCCGTGTTTTCATCTTCATCTTCTCCTCTTTAGCAAGAGAAATCCTAGGATTGTGGTCATTAAAACTGACTTTGCTATCCGTGTCAACTACAATATCAACCGCGACACTGTTCACTGCGTTCGGACATAAAGGGCCGATTGTAGAAGATTCTGTCTTTAGCCTCCGAATCCCCAAAAGTGGTGAATAAAAGGGGAATGCTTCCTTTGCGTGTCTTAAAAAGTGATTTGAAACGTTGTTCCTTTATCTCTTTTAAGATCCACCTGTCCGTCGAGCTGTCTCACCAAGTCATTCACGAGCTGTATCCCTAAAGACCGGGTATTTGAAAGATCGATATTCTTTGGGATCCCGACTCCATTATCACCGATCACGAGCTCGAATTTGCTGTTGAAGCTCTTGTGAAGTTCGATTCGAATTTCTCCTTTTTTTCCATTGGGGAAAGCATGCCTTAATGAATTGGATACAAGTTCGTTGGTTATCAATCCTAAGGAGATCGCCCTGTTTATTTCGATATGCACATTGTCCATTTCTGTGGTGAGTTTGATGGTATTTGGAGCAACGCCGTAAGTGTGAAAGAGATGTATAGTCAGGGCCTGAATGTATTTATCTAATTCAATTCTTGTAAGATCTTTAGATTTGTAAAATTTTTCATGAATAAGCGCCATGCTTCGTATCCGGTTCTGACATGATTTGAAGGATTCATGCAGCTTTTTATTTTTTATGTTCCGGGCTTGAAGCCGGAGAAGGCTGGAGATAATCTGCATGTTGTTTTTGACTCTGTGATGGAGTTCACGCAGGAGAATTTCGTTCTCCCTTAGAGCATTTTTGAGTTGTTCTTCTGCCTCCTTCCGCTTAGTGATATCTCTGAGAACGCCTAATATTCTGACTTTTTCTCCTTTGAGAGGAATGGTGTCTACTTCCACATATTTCAATTTCCCTTTTTTAGTAATCGCTCTAAACGAATATATGGATGGTATTTTGACTCCCTTTTTTCTCGCTTCTTCTCTCTTCGCTATGAGAATTCTATCCTCTGGGTGAATGAGATCGAAGAAATTGAACTCATTATTGCAGACTTCTTTTTCTTTGTATCCGAATATTTTCTCGAAGGCAGGATTGACATATTCGAAGCCATCTGGACTTATGATATAAATTCCGTCCATCGCATTTTCGACGAGAACACGATATTTTTCTTCGCTCTTATGCAGCGCTTCCTGAGATTCCTTATACATGATTATTTCTTTAGCCAGTTGTTCATTTAAAATAAGCAGTTCTTTTGTCCGTTGATTTACGCTTTGTTCTAGTTTTTCATTGGCTTCTTGCAGCTTCCGTTCCATCATCTTTCTTTGAGAAATATCTCTGGCTACTCCGAAGGCTGCAGTAACATTTCCTTCAGAATCGAATACAGGAGCTGCATCATTCAAGATGTGGACATATGAACCATCCTTTCTTTTATACCTGTATTCCATGTTTTCGACATTTTTTCCTTCTACCAACTGTGCGAATTGCTCCTTGACCTTTGCCAAATCTTCAGGATGGACAAGGCTAAACCCATTGATTTTTTTTATTTCCCTGAGGGAATAGCCAAGAATTTTTTTGAATGCTCTGTTGGTGAACGAAAAATTTCCCTCCAGGTCTACCGTGAAAATCATGTCAGATGAATTCTCGACTAGGAATTTATATTTTTCGGTAGTTTTTTTTAATGCTTTTATCCTTTGATATGCTTTTGCTTCTGATTTCTCTAGCTGGGCAATTTTTTGCTGCAGTTTTTCCTGCCCCTCTGAGAATGATTGGATTGTATCGTGTGTGTGAGCCATTCGTCCTCTCAAAGAATATCGAATAAATGGAACAAAATCCGCCCTTGTTTATAAGAGCTATTCATAATCAGTATGATAACGAGAGGAGGATAATTCAATCCTCTTTGGGGGTGAAAAGCAGGGTGATTTTATGTTCTGTCTCTGTTCTTATTTCTCATACTTTACTCCTGTTAAGAAGCCCTTGTCTGTTTTTTTCTGCCAAACGACTTCCACCGTCGTCACGATTTGTCTGGATTCCTCGTGTGGCAGCCGGTACTTCAACTCGAGGATTGTACCAGGAGCAAGCTCATTGTTTAACAAAAGACACAATCCGCCTTGACTGATATCTTTGCTCAAACCCATATCTTTTAGAGGCGACAATACTTTGTAGAGGACGTCTATAATGATTCCTTCGCGTGGATGCTTCCGTTTTATTTCTTTTTCTTTGTTTTTTTCAGAATCCCATTCCATCTTGTCCTCTTTTGTCGAAGGTTAACAACTTGCTGTCAAAATTTTAACAATATCCGGGGTAAAAAAAAAGAGAGGAATTTGCAGATATTTGATATTTTTCTGTCTTTTGTTTTACGAATTGTTATCTTGTGGGACGACTAAAGGGATGAGGAACAAATGGGACTTATTTGGGAAAGAAAAGAAAAGAACATCGGGTACTACCTGCTCAAAGGTCCCCTAACATTTTTGCTCATTGTCATCAATAGCCTGTTGACGTCTTGGATATTTCATGTCTCCTTCAGCTTCTTCACAGATGCCCAGGATCACATGTCAATCTCTGAATGGATAGGGCATTTGTACTCTCTGCTGCCTTGAACGGCCGAACAATCCTCTGAGCGAGGTGTCCCTTTCTCTTTTCTCTGCAACTGAATTCAAACACAATCGAGAATTATTTTTCCTCTTGGTCCGGATTAAGCTCCATTCTGGACGGCTTTACGGGAATCCGCCTACCGCTCTATTTTTCATGTCAGCAAATTCCTTCCTCTCCCTGCACTTGGCATACTGTATAAGGCGGTGACCGAGAGTTCTACGAACTCTTTATACCCTCGTAATTAATCCTTGAAAACTTTCTTTTTGGGAAAACTATCTCAATAAATGACCGATGAAAAGACAGGATAATTTAGATGAAAAAGGGTGCGGGCTGTGTCAGCAAAAGGGGGGTTGATGATGGGAACCAAAAAGGTGTGAGCTCTCTCCAGCCCGCACAAGAGAGCCATGTTTATTATATAAAAGTTATTTCAATTTTCAAGCAAAATTTTCAATAAATTTAAATCTTTTTTTCGGTGAAAGATTCAGCCTAATTTTGCTGGAATATGAGTTCTTGGCGTTTCCAGCGGGCTAGAAATCCCATTTACCAGAGAGCGGAATATCGGAGTTCTAGACTTATTTCTTTTTCCTGTCCGAATAGAGCTCTCCAGCAACCATATATTCTTTGGGCGAGAGCTCTTGAATCCAGACTCGAATAGATGTCAGCGGTACTCCCAGCGAATCGCGGACAGCTTCTGTCACTGCATCCAAGAGCGCCCGTTTTTGTTTATCCGTGCGGCCTTCCAACAGTCGAATCTCTACCAGCGGCATGTTGACCTCCTCTAAAATTTAATGATTACTTTATTTATAGGTTTTTCCCATCCATTAAACAAGCCATATATGCTTGTTTAAGAATTTTATGCCAGTGCGAGCTGATCATCAGGCTCATCCCAGATGCATAGGACAAATCACCCCTTGATTCATCCCAAGAGGCGATTGACCTCCACAAGATCCCAAAGCATATTTTTTAAGAAAGGATCTCTGTGGACATGAAGTGCATTTTTTTCCGTCTTGTTTCTTGAGCTGTTGCAATTATATAATGAACGAAAGAATCCTACTTTTGTTCATCGGAACGGAGTGAGATGTATAGAGTTTCAACCATAGAAAATGAAACCTGTAAAGGGGAAAATCTATGAGGATAAAAGGATTTTTGGTCATTCTTCTTCTGGTGGTGATTGTGGTTTTCTTTCTCTTGGTCGCGAGACAGGGAGACAAATCTCAACTGGAAGAACAGGTCAAGGCTTTCAGCGATGTTCGAGAAAAAACCACCCGGACGAACTTAACTTCCCTTGAAAGGGCGATCGATTTTTTTGTCGCTCAAAACGGAAGGACTCCCAGTAACCTCAGAGAAGTTCAAACCTTCAATCGTTCCATCTATGTCGAATCTGATGCATGGGGGAATCCCATAAAATACGAAAGGATTTCAGACTCGAACTTTCGCCTCGTTTCCGCAGGAAAGGACAAAACCTTTGATACAGAAGATGACATCGTCATCAAGAATTGAGAAAATCTGACCCGGGACAATCCGATCAAAAATCTTTCGCCGTCATGAGTGACGGCCAGCTTGTATATGACCTGATTCGATAAGACGTTATTTTTTTCTGGGAGAGAAGAGTCTGTATAGCAATTTTCTCCAGAAGCTGACTTTGTCTGCCGTGTCTTCGATAACCAATTTTTCCATGGATCTGCGGAAAAAGGCTTTCTCTTTGTAACCCTCTTTACTTTCGAACATCTTGAGATCGTATAATTTTCTCTTACGGGAATCTTTCAGAATATCATATGCTTTATCGATCCGGTTTACTATGGCTTTTCTTTCTTCCTCGGAGACGAGGCTGTAATGCGCGATCGAGTCCTTCTGATAGGTGGCCTTGCATAGGTGATAGGCTCTTTCGACTTCCTGGACCGATGCAGTCCTTCCGATATTCAGAAGCTCGTAGTAATCCATTTCATCGACATTTTTGATCTTCATGATGTCAGCCGTTGGTTGAGAGGATCAATTTTCTCTGTACACCAGCTTGTTAACGATGGATCTGAAGGAAAGAGAAACTTCAGAATCCGGATAGGCGCTCAAAAAAGGTGTCATGTTCTTTAAACTGAGGTGGACTCTCTCATCATAAGGGATAGCCCCCAGGAAGTTGAGATCCACGATGAGATATTTTTTAACCACATCCACGATGGATTGTCCCAGGAGAAAATCCCTCTCATTTCTTGCTTTATTGATGATCAAGCAGGGCCTAAATCTTTTGAGCGCTTTGTATAAAATATGGGCATAGTTTTTATCATGAGATATGATCTCATTCAAAAAACTGTAGATGGATTTTGAATTGTCCTTGATATGGGAGGTGATTTTGTTCACGAGGTCTTCAACACGGTAAAAATCGGTGTGCAGTTTAAGGATCCTGATGATACATGATTTCAAAAAGTAATAAGCATTCTCGATGGAGGTGGGCTCCGGATTTACCACCAGAATTCCTGGATTGGAAAGAAGGAAAAAATCCACACAGTTGTAAGATGCTCCCGTTCCAATGTCAACGATAACTCTTTTGTCATCGAATGTCTTTATGTGCCTGATCAGTTTCAATTTTTTGTAGTAGTTTAGATTAGCCATGAAAAGGAGGTTCTCGGTTCCCTTTATCAGTTTAAGGCCTTTGAACGGAGTGAGAATGACAGTATCCTTGAGATGGGGAACTTTGTTCGAAATAAAATCTCCCAGGTCAAGGTTTGTCTCTTTCATACCCAGAAAGGTGTGAAGGTTCGGACCCCCCAAATCTGCGTCGATCAACGCGACATCGTTTTCAAGGTCAGAAAGATGAATCGCCAGGCTGGCAGAAATGAAGCTTTTTCCTGTGCCTCCCTTGCCGCCTCCGACAGCCCAAATAGTCTTGTCTCTTCCCTTGCGTAGGGAGAGGTGGGGAATCATTCTTTCTGCATTCGTTTGGTACATCTTTGAAGAATTCACATTTTAGCACAGAAGAAAGTTCAATGAAAAGATTTCAGGAAATATAAATATTGAATTACTCAGCAAATTCTGATATTTTACATGTTTATACAGAGACTATGAGATTAAGAACCGAGGAGAGCAGCATATTTGAAAAATTACGGTGATATCGACAGCAAATTCAGGTACGTCATTTTAGCTTCCATGAGAGCGAAGCAGCTTCTAAGGGGAGCGAAACCCCTGATCAAAACCAAGTCGAAAAATTTCATCAGGATTGCCCAGGAGGAGATTAAACGAGGCCTTGTCGATTATGAAATTGTTAAGTCCTCTCCCGAGGAGACTTCATCGGAAGAGGAAGAGATGTTTATCGGGGAGGAAATAGAAGAAGAAAAGGAGGAAAAACCTGCGAAACAAGAAGAAGCGGAAAAAATAGAGGAAGTCCCGGAACAGAAAAAGGAAGAGTCCGGGAAAAAAACAAAGAAATCCAGCAAGAAATAGATATTTTAATCCTCTACTTCTCTCTGCCTCATCAATTGGATGTAATCCAATTTGATGAATTCCTTTTTTGAAAAGCCCAATGCATTTGCGACTTTGACGATCTCGTTTCGCTCACCTTCAAGTTCCATGAATATTCCGAAAGATGTCTCATCCAGGCAAATTTTTAAACGATTCATTCTGTAGACCGACCGGTATTTTTTGTACATGAAGGTAGGAATCAATCCCAATTCTTTCAGGATTTTTTTTATGTCTTTTGCATTTTTGACTTCTGTTTGATATTCTTCACGGATTTTGAATTTTCTGGATTTTTGAGGCGGGCCCTTTAAAGCCAAAAATGTTTTTTTATTAGCTGTTCGAAGTCTTAGTGCCTGACGCCGGCTGTAAAGCGGTTGTGCAGGAAAATCGTAAAGTGTGTTTTCCTCAAGATAGCGATCTTTTATCAGCTTAGCACCAAGGGATGAAATCTTGTCTTTGATCCTATCGATATCTCTTATCTCAATTTTGACTTCGATTTCTGTCATTTTTTAACGGATAGCAAATGGTTTGAAAAGCATGAAGGATGCCCTGTTATTTGTTTCTGTTGAGGATGTAATCGGGAAACAGAGCCAAGGCATCTCGATAAACTGAGGGAGGCATCTTTTGGATGAGAGTCTTGGAGTGAATCGAATATTCTTGGGCTTTCTTCTTGGAATAATCAAGGGCTCCATTGGATCTGACTATATTCAGGATCTGATCGAGTGAAGTGGTGTCCAGTTCTTTTTCCTTCAACAAGTTTATGATCCGCTTGCGGTTTTTTTTGCCGTCATTGTTGAGAGTATAGATTAAGGGGAGAGTTATGCGGCCCTCCCGAAGGTCAGAGAGGATGGGTTTTCCCATCGTCTGTTCGTCTCCGGTATAGTCCAAAAGGTCATCAACAATTTGAAAGATCATCCCGAGATTTGTTCCGAATTCTGCAAGGATGTCTTCTTCTTCTTCAGAAGCCATGCCCAGAATACCGCCGATCCGGCAGGAGCCTGAAAAAAGCGAGGCTGTCTTTTTGTTGATGATATCCAAATAGTCATTTTCATTGATGTCTAAATTCCAGCTGACATAGTATTCGCTGAGCTCACCTTCGATCATTTTGGAGGATATATCGGTCAGGATTTGAACAATCTGTCTGTGCTTGCTTTCCAGGGAATGACCTATCGTTTTTATGTACAGATAGTCTCCCAGGAGAACTGTAATGTTGGGACCCCATTTGGAGTGGACCGATTCTCTTCCTCTTCGGGTCTTGGAGTTGTCGATGATGTCGTCATGCAAGAGACTGGCCGTATGAATGGTCTCCACAAGGCTCGACATGATGATATGCTCTCTCCCTTTATAGCCCCTGAGTTTGGCACAGAGGATGAGAAGAGCAGGCCTTATTCTCTTGCCTGCGTTCTTAAAAAGGTAGGTGCTTATTTCTGATATGATCTTGTTGGGAGACAGGGTGAAAAGCTTCAACTTCTCTTCGACATCCCGTAAGTCTTTGCTGATATCTCGGTAGAGTTCTTGAATGTGCGGGATCTTCTTTATCTGAGATTTGTCCAGTTGGCTGATGATGTCTCTCATGGCTCCTTATCGGTTTCGGAACTATATTAACATCTCGGTTTCTATAATTCAAACAGAAAAAGAGATGAAAAATTTCGAGATGTTATGGCGGAAATCTCTTCCAGTCTGGTTTGTTTTATGTCCGCCAGTGCTCGAGCGATTTCCTTCACATATAAAGGTTCGTTCCTCTTAATTTTCTCCCTGTGGGGAGCGGGGACAAGGTAGGGAGAGTCCGTTTCGATCAGGATCCTCTCCATAGGCAGTTTTCGCGCGACTTCTCTTAAGGGATCGGCATTGGGATAGGTCAAAATCCCTGAGAATGAGATCCAAAAATTATGATCCATCATTCGCTTAGCGAATGACCAGTCTTCAGTAAAACAGTGGAGAACACCCCCTCTTGTGTAATTGGTCTGCTGGATAGCCGCTGCGATCTCCTTTCCGGCATTCCGGCTGTGGACAACGACAGGGAGGTCCAGCTCTTGGGCCCAGTTCAATTGAGCAGTCAAGGCTTCTATCTGATCTTTTCTTGAGGAAAGATTGTAGTGAAAATCCAGCCCGATCTCTCCTACGGCATGTATCTTTTTTTTTCTTTTCAGTTCTTGGAGAGTCGCCGCGAAGTCAGGATTGAAATTCTTAGCGTTATGGGGATGGACACCCGCCGATGCGATGATATCTGGATAAGCGCCGATTAAATCCAGCGCAATTTTTAAGTTTCTTTCCTCGGTGAGTTCTGCCGGGCAGAGAAGAGCCCGGATTCCACCTTGGAATGTCCTTTCGATGACTCGGATGCGGTCGTCATTGAATTCTGCTGAGTTGATGTGGGCGTGGGAGTCGATCAAATGCATCCTTTTGTCAGGATACTTCTTCTGCTTTTCAGGGATAACGGGCTTTCTTATTGCTCTAGAATTTTCTTTTTCAGATGGCGCAGGGGTAAGGCTCCAAAGCTAAGGAGCTCTTTGTAGAATTCCCGTTGGCTAAAGGAATCACCTTTGAGCTTCTTGTATTCTTCCTCCATATCTAGAATTTCTTGCATGCCCCCATAGGCGTAGACCACATCGCCGGGAAGAAGCAGGATGCGGTTCCACTTTCTTTCAGCCTCGGCTTGGCTCTGGAAGCCAACCCTCATAAGGTAGTTTACAGCATCTTCTTTAGTCCAGTTGCCTTCGTGGATTTGGAATTCGGCGATAAAGTCTGTGGCAGCTCTGAGCTTGAGTTTGAGTTGATTGAAGCGGAGTTTGAGGTCGTAATTTTGGAAGCCCTCGAAGAGCAGCTTTTCTTCGAGCGGGATAGACCAGCCTTTTATAAGAGGCATGCTGGGATACAGCTTCGTGAGCAGCGAGGAATTCTGGTTTGCATAATAGAAAGGAACGAATGTTCCTGGATAGACTTTTCGGGCGGTGTAAAAGTAGAGCAAATAATTGTTGTATTCCTCGAGAAAGGACGTGGTTTGTTCTTCACCCCAATCTTCGGGAAGAGGGATTATGTGAGAGACATAATTCTCCGATGTTTCGTAAGCACCAGGAGCATCGAGGCTTGTCCAGGTTATTCCCCGAAATTCTGCAGGCATGGGCTCGACATTCAAGTCTTTATCCGGCAGTTCGACGATTTGTTTTTCGTTCAGGAAGCTCTTTATTTCTCCGGCCATAGATCTGATTTTATCAATAAATTCCTCTTTGGGAACATGTTCTTCCTTGATCTTGTTCATCACGCCCTGGATGATGATGCGGCGTGCCTCGTTCTCGCCCCTTTGGGCAGTGAGCTGCTGCATATTGACTTCAGGATACATCAATCGGTACAAGGGAAGGCAGACGATGGCCATTTCCACTTCGGTGATATTTTTAACGTCAGCCCGCGCTCTCTCCACCAGTTCTTGGATGGGAATGTCGTTTTGGAGCGTTAACCGCAGGAGCCTCACATGGGCTTCACCGAGACGGAAGTTCCCGGTCGACTTGGGGAGGAGCTCGCTGCTGAGATAGTTTTGGTAGTCTTCTAAGGCAGGGATGACCTTTCCGAGTTCGGAAAGGAGTTTGGTTCTCTGCTCTTCGGGGACCTGTGATGCCAGTGTCGGGAGTTCGGTTCGGTAGATTTCAAAGACAGCAGGGAATTGTTTTATAGCTGTCTCGGTTGAGATCTGGGTAGGGTTTTTCAAAATTTCTTTCGCTTGTTTGACAAGTTTGGGCAGCTCTTTCAGCCTTTCTGTAGCGTTTTTGGCCCTGGTATCGAGAGGTGCGAATTCGTTTTTAAGGAGAGGCCGCACACAGTTTATGAATATCGTGTTATAAAAAAGCGGATCATATTCCCATGGAATGAGCTGCTCGAATTTCAACCGCTCTAAGTCGAGGGCATCCATGATCATTTCATGCTGGATCTGGAACTCCGGGCTCATCTTTGTCCTGTCCATTTTGGTTACCAGTTCCTGGTTAAATTCATCCAGTTCTTCCATGCGTTTCCCGACGTTTTTCTCGCTGAAGTCTCCGAGCTTATTGTCGTACTTATGAAAGCCTGCCACAGTGCCTGCTGTGGGATAGAATTTCCATAAGGCATCCAGGTATTCCTCTAGCGTCTCTTGCAGCTTTTTGTCTTCTTCGTTCTGTTGAGACCACACCATTCCCGTGTTGGACAGGATCAAGAAGAAGATGGAGGCAAAAATGACGATTTTCCTCATAGGACCCTCCTCTGAACGAGCTTTTTTGCACTCATATTAAATACTATTTAAGTAAAAATATAAGCAGTCATCCTACCACAAAATAATCTTTAAAAGCAATAACTTGTCTCTCGATCCTCATGTTTACCATCGGATAACAGCAGAGGCCCAAGTGAATCCCGACCCAAAGGCTGTGAGCACGACCAGATCACCCGATTTGATTCTTCCCTCTTTGACAGCTTCATCAAGGGCGATAGGAATGGATGCAGCGGTGGTATTTCCATAATGGTCGATGTTTCTGATGACCTTTTCAACTGGGATCTTCAGATTTCTGGCTACCATAAGGCTGATCCTGTCATTGGCCTGATGGGGAATCAAATGGTCCACATCTTCGATTGTCAGTTTGTTGTGTTCGAGTGCTGCGCGAACAGCTTGAGGCATTTTTTCAACTGCATTTTTAAAGACATTTCGTCCATCCATACGGGGATAAAATTTCTTGCTGACAAACATTTCTTGAGAGAAAGTAGGATGATCGTAAGGCGATGGTTTTTCCATCCATAAATCGGAAACGTTCTTTCCGTCTGAAAAAAGGTGAGTGGAAAGAATCCCTCTTTCTCCTTGGGAATGGCCGGCTTCTACGATAGCAGCCGCTCCTCCATCTCCGAAGAGTACAGCCATATCTCTGCCTTCGTCTGAATAGTCCAGATTTGACGATTGTTTTTCTGCCGCGACCAGCAAGATTTTTTTGTACGTGCCGGCTTTTAGATACTGATCCGCCACAGACAGTCCGTAGATGAAACCGCTGCACTGGTTTCTGACATCCAGCGCTCCGATTTGAGAAAGTCCCAGTTTTGCTTGCACAAGGACCCCAATTCCTGGAAAGTAGTGATCCGGGGAAAGAGTTGCAGCGATGATAAAGTCGATTTCGGATTTCTCGATTTGAGCTGCCTCGATCGCCTTCAGCGCAGCTTCATAAGCAAGATCGGAACTGCCGACTCCCGCTTCGGCGAAACGTCTTTCTATGATCCCGGTTCGTTGACGGATCCACTCATCCGTTGTGTTCATTCTTTTTTCAAGATCGACATTAGAAACAATTTGAGGCGGGAGGAAACGTCCGGTTCCTGTTATGATCGATTGATTTCTCATATTGCGCGGTGCAAATTATAAGTGATGGCTGCTGAAAAATAAAGAAAATTCTACAAGGTGTCGGTCGTTATTGCCTGGCTTACATGACCGGCGGTGATACTATCACTGGAATACTCATGCTCAGCGGAACTGAGCAGGCCTTGACTCGAGGATTCATTGGAAGTAATATTTTGATAAACGGAATGTCAGGTGGTGCCGCTTTGAAAAAAATTGTTTTCAGCTTGGTCTTGCTGTCCTTTATTTATCTGTTAGCAGTGGCTCAGGAGCAGGAACCCTGCTTGAAAGTTGAGGCCTCTATACGTCCCCGATGGTTATCGAGAGGGCAGGAAGGAAAAGTCATTCTCAAGATTAAACTCGCCAAGGGAATAACCATCAATCCCCAACCCTCCTTTGTTATCGAGTGCACTCCCTCCCAGGAACTGATATTTCCCAAGAATTTTTTTACCGCATCGGATCTGGAGATAGAAATAAAAGAAGAAGATAGCCAGGAATATTTGAACCTCGAAAATCCTATCGAGATTCCGTTCACCGTCAACTTAGAAGCTAAAAGAGGCCACCACACTTTCGAGGGAAAGCTGAAATATTTCGCCTTTTCGAAAGAGGAGGATTGGTGCCTCAAGAGTACAGAGAAATTTTCTGCTTCCTTTTACACCCGGAGCACGCGAATTAAATAAGCTCAAGAAGGATAGCGCGTTACAGCCAGCCTTGGTCAACATACCAATCCAGACTTTTTTTAAGCCCCTCATGAAGAGAGAAAAGGGGTGAGAAAGCGAGAAGATCCTCTGCTTTCTTTGTGTCGGCGACCCAACCCTGCTGTTTCGTTTCTAATAGCCGCCTCCGGTCAAAAAGCGTCGTTTTTTTCCTTAACTTCGCTATCCCCTCTGAAATAAAGGCCGCGGGATAGAGGAGGAAAAGAGGCAGTTTCACAGGGATCAGCTTTTTTTTGAGAATTTTTCCCGCTTCTTTTCCCAATTCGTCCCAGGAATAGGGCTGCGGATCGGCGATATTGAAGATTTCGCCGGACTCGAGTTCTTTTTGGAGGCAGAGATCAAAAGCATGGATGAGATCTTCGATATAGCATAGGCTCAGCCAACGCTGATTGAACGCGAGGGAGGGGAGGATCCCTCTGTTTATGATTCTGAAATAAGAGAGGAAGTCTTTGTCTCGAGGACCGTACACCGCTCCCACCCGGATGATGACGAGTGAAGAGAGGCTTTTGAATTTCGAGGCTTCATTCTCTCCGAGAAGCTTGCTCTCGCCGTAAGGATGTATGGGGTGAGGTTCATCATTTTCTTTGACAGGGATTTTATCCGCTGATGGACCTGATGCAGCGATGCTGCTGAGGTATATGATCTTTTCAGGTGAAAGTCTCTGCCTCTGGAGAGCTTGAAAAAGACTTGCCGTCCCATGCTGGTTTACTGTATAATAATCAGCCAATTTGTGAGCTTTCGTGATGCCCGCAACGTGGAAAATATAGTCGATGCCAGAAGGAAGAGCAGGTAAATTAAAAAGGTCTCCTTTCAAGAGATGGACATCGAGACCGTTTAACCATTTAAGGTTCGAGGGGTCTCGGACCAAGGCATATACCTCTGCACCTTTATTATCTAATAAATAATCGATGAGGTGGCTTCCGATGAAACCGGTTCCGCCTGTGACAAACGCTCTCATTGGTAAGATTGTATGAAAATAAAAAGAGAGGGTCAAACCTGAAAGAAATGGTCGTTCGATGAACAGAAAAATCAATTCATATATTCTCACAGTACTGATCCTGTGCGGCTTTGCTTTTGCCGATGAATCCTCTGTCAGTATCCTTCCCCTTGACCAAATAAAACCGGGTATGAAGGGGACAGGCCGAACCGTATTTAAGGAGGACAGGATCGAGGAATTCGATGTGGAGATCCTTGGAATCCTGCACAATTTCCAGCCCAGACGAAATTTGATCCTGGCAAAGCTACAAAATGAAGTGCTGGACGGAGCAGGTGTGGTTGAAGGAATGAGTGGAAGCCCGGTTTATGTGGACGGAAAACTGATTGGAGCGGTGGCTTATTCTGTTGGAAATTTCGCCAAAGAGGCTATCGCAGGAATTACGCCCATCAGCGAAATGCTTGCCATCACCACTGAGAAAAGCTCGACTGCTTCTTTCGCTCCCCGGATGGAGGTCATCAACCATTTGTCCCTGGATGAACTCTTTGAATTGAATAAAACATATTTTCAAGTTCCTTCGGCAGAGGCAGAAGGGCGGCTGGTCAAGCCCTTAAGTGTTCCTCTCGTTTTCAGCGGGTTTTCTGCCCGTGTGTTTGAGAAGGCCAAGGCCAATTTCTCCCAGTTAGGATTCACCCCTATCAGGTCGGGATCAGCAGGACAGATTCAACCGGAAATTTCCTCTTCGGACATGACTCTTCAGCCAGGAGCTCCTGTGGGCGTTCAGCTCATAAAGGGAGATATCGATGTGTCTTATCTGGGAACGGTAACTCATGTGGATGGCAACAAAGTCCTGGCCTTCGGACACCCGGTGTTTAACCTTGGGCCAGTCGACCTCGCGATGACCAAGGCCAGAGTGATCACTGTTCTGCCAAGTCTGATGCTATCCTCATGGCTGGCTGTCTCTGACATTGTCGTGGGGAGGTTCGTGCAAGACAGAACTCCTGGTATTCTCGGAGAATTGGGCAAGATGCCTAAGTTCATCCCCATAAATTTTAAAATTCGAGAAGTGGCAACAGGAGAAAGAGAGTTTAAAATTCAGGTGGCGGATGACAAAATCCTGACGCCCTTCCTCGTCAATCTTGCAGCGGCCAGTGTTATCTCCTCAGAAGAACGGGGAATTGGAGATCTGACTCTTGATCTGAAGGGCATTATTTATCTGGAAAATGGCATGAATGTTCAACTCGAAGATCTTTTTTCCGGAAATTTCGATGTGGCATCGACCAATCTGTCCGGTCTTGTCACCGCAGTCGTTTACATGTTGACCAATAACGAATTCAGGGAATTGGGCATTCACAGAATCGACCTCAATATAACGGTTGCCGAAGAAGTGAGATTTGCTTATCTTGAGAAAGTCTGGCTGGAGAAGTATGAAGTCAATCCTGGCGAGCGGGTCCGGATGAAGGTCTATTACAGGAATTTTCGAGGAAACACCATAGAGGAAGAATTCCCGCTTCCCATTCCTAACCTGCCTTCGGGATCTGAATTCAGCCTGGTTGTGGGAGATGCCGTCTCCTTACAAAGTATTGAGCACCGACAGTATAGGACCACGTCTTTTGTTCCGCGAAACCTCTATCAGCTGATCAGAATGCTGAACAGCCTGAGGAAACACAATTATATCTATTTCAAGATTATAGCAACCAAGCCTGGCCTTTTTCTCCAAGGGGAAGAGATGCCGAATCTTCCGCCCACCATGAAGTCCATGTTTACCTCGCCGCGGGCGGCCTCATCTCCTCCCATCGAGATCACCCGGTCTACATTGGGTGAATACCGGCACGCCATCCCTTATGTTTTCAACGGCCTTGCCGTGATCCCGATCAAAATGAAATGAGGCGTGTTTTCTGTTGTGGGATTCTGAAAATGGAATTCAGAAGATCAGGAGATTGATGGAATGAAAACGATAAAGATTTTGACCATTGTCTTAGTGTTCGTATCAGCGCAAATGCTCCTGGGGGTCATCCCTCGAAAGTGGGAATTTTATAAGATGGACGATTATCTCGATGGAAAATTTGCTGGAATTTCTGTGTCCCACCAGGGAGTGCTCTCCCTTTCTCCCAAAGAGGATGTTATCGAGGGACCGACTGAAGAGTTCTATCTTTCGCTGCTCATAACCTCGGATGAGACCATGTATTTGGGAACAGGACACAGCGGAAAGATCTACAAAATCCAGGCAGATGGTAAAGTCGAGCTTTTTTTTCAGGCTCCTGAAATGGATGTCTATTGCCTTGCCCGGGACAGGAAGGGGAACCTCTATGCCGGCACTTCGCCAAATGGCAAGATCTATAAAATCACCAGCCAAGGGGATGGAAAGCCTTTCTTTAATCCCACAGAAAAATATATATGGGATCTTTTGTTTTTAGATAATGAGAATCTGTTGGCAGCCGTAGGTGAGAGCGGTGGAATTTACGAAATAAATGAGGAAGGGGAAGGAGCCTTGATCATGAAGGCAGAGGAAAACCACATCCTCTGTTTAGAACAGTCCGAAGCAGGTGAATTGATCGCAGGGAGTGGAGGAAAAGGATTAATATACAAAGTGACACCTAGTCGAAGAGCCTCCATCTTGTATGAGTCTTCCTACGAAGAAATTAAAGGCATAGCTTTGGATAGAGCCGGGAATATCTATGCAGCGGCAGGGGGAAAAGTGGTCACGACCAGGAAAGATGCAGCTTCGCTTTTGCCGGCCAGAGTCTCTACAGAGATTACGGTTACAGCGGCACCGGAAACCCCTTCACAAAAACAGGCCGCCGTTTCTCTGGACAAGCAGCCGGGTGCTCTCGTCCGAGTGAACCCTGAAGGACTGGCGAAAAAGCTTTGGTCATCAGAGGAAGAACTGGTCTATTCTTTACTCTGGGATGAAGGGAAGGGAAAAATTATCTTTGGAACTGGCGACAAAGGACGGCTCTACGAGATCGATTCAGATGAGAACGTTTCTCTGCTTATCCAGAGAGACTCTGAACAGGTCTATCTTCTGGTCCCTCACGATTCAAATATCTATACTTTATTCAATAATCCTGCCCGATTGACCCGCCTTTCTCCAGGTCAGAGGTTTGAGGGAGAATATGAGAGTCGTGTCATGGATGCTGGGACCCTCTCCCAATGGGGAAGGATCGAGTGGGAGGCCGAGCTCGCCTCCGGTTCGACACTTCAATTTTTAAGCAGGAGCGGCAACTCTTCACAGCCGGATCGAACCTGGAGTGAATGGTCACCCCCCTACCAAAAGGCAGAAGGCGAACAAATCCTCAGCCCCAAGGGCCGTTATCTTCAGTTCAAAGTCAAGTTCAGAGCCGAGTCGGGCCGGAAGTCCCCTCTGCTGAAAAAGATTTCCCTTTTTTATCTTCAATCCAACCTGCCTCCGTCTTTGACCAAACTCGATCTTCTTCCTGCAAACGAGGTTTATCTAAAACCCCTCGAACAGGATGAGGTCATATGGGGAGCGGATATCAGCCAATCCGAACAGGCGATAGCCAAGGATAAATCGAAGCAAAGCTTTATGGCTCCCAAGAAGGTCCAGAGGAAAGGCTATCAGACCGTTACCTGGGATGCAGAAGATGAAAACAAAGACAGCCTTCTCTATTCGATATACATTCGGAGAGAAGATGAGCCGAAATGGAGAATCTTCAAGAAAGAATGGGTGGAGAAGATCTTTTCTTTTGACACCTTGAATTTTCCCGACGGAGTCTATTATCTGAAAATCGAGGCCTCGGATTCGCCTTCCAATCCAAAAGGAACGGAACTGAAATCAGAAAAAATCAGCCGCAAGCTGGTCATTGATAATTCTCTGCCTGACTTTAGAAATGTCCAGGTCAACAAGCAAGGAAACAATCTGGCCGTGGCGTTTTCGGTTGAAGATGCACAGTCTTATATAAAAGAAGTTAAATTCCAGATCCGCCCGGACGATTGGCAGATTGTTTTTCCTGAAGACGGTATGTGTGACTCCAAGACTGAATCGTTCCGTTTTTCTGTGCGTTTGAATCCAGATTCAGACAATCTGATTGTCATCAGAGTCAAGGACAGCCAGGATAACGTGGCGGTATATAGATCCTCCTTTTGACCTGGATCAGCCGCTAACCCGTTCGATATAGGAATTGTCGCGGGTGTCTATCCTTATGATGTCCCCCTCTTTTATGAACTGAGGAACGGTGACCGTGATGCCGGTTTCCAGAGTGGCTGGTTTGTTGCTGGCCGATTGGGTGGCCCCTTTAAGATAAGGTTCGGTTTTCACCACTTTCATATCTATGGTTAAGGGAGGATTCACTCCAACCGGTTTTCCATCTGACATCTCGATCGAGAATGTCACATCGGGTAAAAGATAGTCCACGGCGTCGCCTAAAATATCCGGGGTAAGCTTTATCTGCTCGTAGTTTTCAAGATTCATAAATACATAGGCGCTTCCCTCCTGATAGAGGAATTGCATGTCGACCGCTTCGAGATAAGCTTGCTCTACCTTGTCCTTGGAACGAAATCTAAAATCGTGCAGACTCTGATCGCTGAGCCGGCGGAGTTTGGTCTGCATCAAGGCTTGGCCTTTACCTGGTGTCACATGTGTGGTTTCGAGAACCTTGTAGAGCTCATCGTCCAATTTTATGACCATTCCTTTTCTGATCTGAGTGGCGCTGATCATCTCTCCTCCTTTGGTTACCTATCGTGGAACGGGCTCAATACGGACACCTTCGTCCACCTGGATGATGCTGACTTCTGCCCCCACTTTTTTGATGGCTTCTGCAACCTGCTCCGTTTTTTCAGGCGCATAGGCGAACATACATCCTCCCCCTCCAGAGCCATTGATCTTTGCTCCCAAAGCTCCAGCATGGAGTGCTTCTTCAATCATTGTATTGATTTTTGGAGTAGATGTTCGGATATAGTCTCGGAGCACATGATGCTGCCGGGTCAGCAATCGGCCAAACTCGTGATGGTCGAATGCTCCCGACTCAAAGAGCGTCTTCCCTTGTGCTGTCAGATCACGAGTCATCAGAGTTCCTTTGAGCAGTCTTTTATTATCTGGAGGCAGGATCTCGATTTCTTCCTGTTCCTTTGGACCCAGAGACCCTCTCAGACTGAATCCTTTGATCTTTTTTCGGATGATTCGCACCCCCTCGAGAACGTGCTTTTTTATGTACCCGAGCATTCCTGTTGTGTCCTTTTTCTGTAGTGAATTGGCGAGGACAAAGCGCTTCAAGGGATTTCTCAGTTTGGTCGCTCTCAACTCTTCTTCGAAGGAGACGTTGACGACTCCTCCCAGAGAGGATGCATAATGATCCATCTTCCCACCTGGCTCATTGAATTCGGCGACTTCGGTGAGAAATCCGAGTTCAGCTATATTTTCAGGGACATTCAGAGTTCTGTCTTTGACAGTCTCCAGTAAAAATTTTATCCATGCAATGACCAGAGCCGATGAGCTGGAGGTTCCAGCATTGATGGGAATGGTCCCGTGGAGATGACAGTCCCATCCGGATGGGAACCGGACCCCTTTTCTTCTGAGGACATTGACCGCGCTTTTGAGGTAGTCCCGCTCCTTTTGATACTTCAGGTCTCCTTCGAGAGAGAATTCTTCCTTTTCGCCTAAATCAGGCAGAGTGACCCTCATCATTTGGTCATTCCTGCGCGTTCCCCGGATAAATATCCTTAAGTTGATAGCGGCAGCGATAATGGGCAAGCCGAAATAATCCTGGTGCTCTCCGAAAAGACAGATTCTTCCTGGCGCTGAGACAGAAATCTCGTCATTCTTCATGCCTTCTATTATCCAAAGTCAGCCCGTACTGTCAACTCCTATAGGATGCAGGAATCTTCATTGAGCGACAGCCTCGACTTTTACCGCATCATGGATTCGAAGACGGAGCACTCTTGCGTGAGACCTTGTTTTTTTATATAAAGAATGCGGTTCCTTGAGATTGAGAACAGGTGAATATGAGCGAGCTCTATTTTATCGGCACAGGAGGCTCCGTCGCCACAGAGCGAAGGGATAATACATCTCTCTTGCTTCTAACCCGGGAATCTTCGCTTTTGATAGACTGCCCGGGAAGCGTGATCCAGAAACTGAGGAAATTGAATTTTGATCCGAGAAGCATCAGCGCCCTTTTGGTTACTCATGTCCATCCCGATCATATCTACGGATTGCCTTCTCTGGTGCACAGCCTTATGCTGGATGAATGTCTTCTTCCCATCTATGGATCGGAGAAAACAGTCCGTTTTTGTGCGGATTTGCTCGATCTTTTTAACCTCAGGTCTGAAAAGGTCAAATGCCGGATCGAATTAATCGGAGTAAAGGAGGGGGACGGTCACCAGCTATCGCCTTTTCTGAGCTGTTCTTTTTTCAGAGTTCCTCACAGTCCTGCATCTATAGCATTCCATTTCTGTCTGGAAAACGAAGGTGTGCATGTCATTTATTCCGGCGACACGCCTGTCCATCCGGCGCTGTTTCAGGAAGCTGCGGGCGCCGATTATCTGGTTCATGACTGCTCCGCTCCCTCTCGATTTTTTCAAGAGTATCCGTCTCTCCGATCCATGCACACAGATGCACTATCCTTAGGAAAACACGCTCAGGAAGCTGGGGTGAAAAATCTTTTGCCTTGCCACTTTTTTGGCGAAATCGATTTTTCGATGGACGAGATAGAGGCAGAAATCAGAAGAAACTTCCGGGGGAATTTGATCATCCCCAGGGATTTATCAAGGATTCTCCTGCAGTCGGAGAGACGTCAAGTCGTGAGTTAATCGAAATTTGAGCGAGAAATTCAGATGAATCCTGACGCATTCTCTAGGAGGAATAGATGAAAGCCTTTCCCATCTTAATTATGGCCCTGTTTTTAGTATTCGGAACTGTGTGTCAGAGAGAACCCAAGAAGGAGGTCGCTGATGTTGTCCTTCTCGACGGGTCGATCTGGACCGTTAACCAGGACATGCCCTGGGCCGAAGGGCTCGCTGTAAAAGGAAACAAAATACTCAAGTTAGGCTCTGCAGCGGATATTGATGGTTATATCGGCGAGAAGACAACGCTGATTGATTTAAAGGGATCCTTCGTTTTGCCCGGTTTTATAGACTGTCATACCCATTTCCTCGATGGTGGATTTTCACTCTCCAGCGTGCAGCTGGGGAATGCCCGGACCAAGAATGAGTTCGTCGCCCGCATCGAACAGAAAGCCATAGAACTCGGGAAGGGAGAATGGATTCTTCGAGGGAATTGGGATCACCAGCAATTCGATCCCGTGGAGCTGCCGAGGAAGAAGTGGATCGATGCTGTTACTCCCGACAATCCTGTTTGTGTGAACCGCCACGATGGACACATGGCTCTTGTGAACAGCCTTGCATTGAGACTGTCTGGGATCACCAAGGATACCCCCGTACCGGAGGGGGGCGAAATCCTCAAGGACCCTCTGACAGGAGAACCGACCGGGATTCTAAAGGATGCCGCTATGGAGCTTGTCATGGATCACATCCCGGAACCATCGCTGGATGAAAGTTTGAGGGCAGTCGAGGCAGGATTGGAACATGCCAAGAGGTGGGGAGTGACCTCGATTCACGATATGGATTATTCCTCAAGCTTCGAGATATACCAGAGGCTGTTGGAACAGGACAAACTGACAGCTCGCCTCTATGTGTATGTCCCGATCTCAGATATCGAACTCCTATCCGGGCAAAAAACCGAAGAGCCCCTTCAAAGTGAACTTCTAAGGATAGCCGGGCTCAAAGGATTCGTGGATGGATCTTTAGGCTCCTCCACAGCTTTCTTTTTTGATCCTTATACAGATAACCCAGCCAAGCGGGGATTGCTTGCCTCAGACATGTTCCCTGAAGGAATCATGGAAAAGAGGCTCATGGAGGCTGACCGGGCAGGGCTTCAAGTCGCCATCCATGCTATCGGAGATAAAGCAAACCATATGATCCTCGATCTCTTCGAGAAGGTTGTGGAAGCAAATGCCGATCGAGATCGAAGGTGGAGAATCGAGCATGCTCAACATCTCATTCCAGAGGATATAGAGCGGATGAGGGAGCTGAGGATTATTGCTTCAGTCCAGCCTTATCATGCCGTGGACGACGGGAGGTGGGCTGAGAGGAAAATCGGAAAACAAAGAGCCCAGTACACATATGCGTTTCGCTCTCTTCTGGATGGTGGAGTACTCTTGGCCTGCGGTTCGGACTGGACGGTTGCTCCGTTGAACCCATTGACCGGAATCTTTGCAGCAGTGACCCGCCAGACTCTGGATGGCAAATATCCAGGAGGATGGATACCGGATCAAAAAATCACCTTAGAAGAAGCCATCAAAGGATATACGCTTCATGCAGCTTACACCGAATTTACCGAACACCAAAAAGGTTCGGTGGAGGAAGGGAAATTGGCGGATTTAGTTGTCCTCGACCAGAATCTTTTTGAAATCCAGCCTGATAAAATACTGGAAACCAAGGTTCTGATGACCATTTTTAACGGCCAAATTGTCTATGAAAGATAAAAGAATCTGATGATTTACGTGTATTTTCTGGCCTTTATCGGTGCCTTTGCCGTCCTTTTCAAGAGCGCTTCTTTTTTTGTCGAGGGGTCCTCTGGCATCGCTCAAGTGATGAATATTCCTAAGATGGTGATCGGAATAGTGCTGGTCGGCTTAGCGACTACGGCTCCAGAGTTCGGGGTGTCTTTTGTTGCAGCCATTTTGGGCCAGCCGGAGATTGCTCTGGGCAATGCAATCGGCTCTGTGATATGCGATGACGGAGTTGCTCTGGCTTTGGCGGCTTTGCTGGCTCCGGCAGCAATATCGGTCAACTGCCGGATTCTTAAATCCATCGGAGTGTTTCTGATCGCTATCGATATCCTGGCTTATGGCCTTGCGAGAAACGGCACGATCGGCAGATTGGAAGGCTTAAGTTTTGTCTTGATTCTCTGTGTCTATTATGTGTCTGTTTTGAGAAGTCAAAGAAAAAACATAAAGGCCAGAAAGGAAAGAGGATCCCCGTCTGGTTCAGGAGAAAATCCTCCACAACAAGAGAAGGAGGCTTTAAAGCGGTTGATTATCCGCTTTTCGACCGGACTCTTGGGGGTGGCTGCAACCAGCTATCTCATCGTTTGGGCAGCAAGAAACATCGCTCTATACTTTTCAGTCTCTGAAATCATCATCGGTTCAACCATCGTGGCAATAGGGACCTCGCTGCCAGAGATAAGCACATGTATTACTGCTGCCTTAAAAGGAGAGGGAGAGATCGCAGTAGGGAACATCATCGGTGCAGATATTCTCAATATTCTCTGGATCATCGGCATGGCTTCCTTGGCCAATCCGATAACGGTGGACGTGGATATCATCAATTTCTCTTTTCCCTATATGATTTTGATCGTGCTGGTCATGCTGGTGAGTATGAGAATCGGCTGCCGCCTTGGGAAGGTAAAGGGTTTTATCCTGCTGGGATTGTATGCTGTGTACGTCTTTTTAATCTTGAGCATTTTTGTCTGAATCGCAGGCGAATCCAGCCTCATCTTCTGAAATCCAAATTTTCTTGACTTAAATAATTGATTTGATATGATAATCAGTCCTTTGGAATCATGGAGGACGACATGAATATTGGAGTCATAAACGAGAGCAACAAGATCGAGAATAGAGCAGGTCTTTCTCCAAGCGGTGTCTCCTTTTTAGCAGAGAGAGGACACACCGTCTATTTCCAAGCCGGCGCAGGACTTAAGTCAGGATATTCGAATGAGGAATACACATCCCTTGGGGCGAAGATTGTATTCACCAAAGAAGAAGCATTCGGACGTTCGGATATCGTTCTCAACATCTCACCTCTCGATGAGGAAGAATGCAGGCTGGTGAAAACGAACCAGGTTTTGTTCGGGTTTCATCATCTGGCAGTTTCTCGCAAATGCGATGTGGAGGATATGCTCAAAAAGAAAGTCACTATGATAGGTTATGAAGTCGTTCAGAAGGAAAATGAGGAGCTCCCTTTTATCGAGAGCTTGAGCGAAATTGCAGGACAGATGTGTTTGGTCATATCAGGGAATTATCTTCAGACGAGCCAAGGTGGCCGCGGGCTTGTGATCGGGGGAGTGGTCAGCGTTCCCCCTGCAACTGCTGTCGTCATCGGGAGCGGAGTGCTCGCAAGAAGTGCGATCAAAGCCTTGCTCGGGGCCGGAGCGCAGACCATCGCTTTGGGACGGGATATGGACAGGTTGAGGGAACTCGAGGAAATGACATCGGGACGTCTGGTGACTTTAATGGCCAGCCAGTACAACCTGGACCGAATGGCAAAAGTCGCAGATATCCTGATAGGTGCCGTCCTTCGTCCAGGAGAAAAAGCCCCAATTCTGATTACCCGTGAGATGGTCAAATCTATGAAAAAAGGCTCCGTACTGATTGACTTGGCCATTGATCAGGGAGGCTGTTCTGAGACTTCCCGGTTAACCACCCTTGAGCATCCCACTTACGTCGAAGAAGGGATCATTCATTATTGTGTCCCGAACATCACCTCCACAGTAAGCCGGACATCCACAAAGGTCCTCTCGAACATGGTGGTCCCTTATCTGCTCGAGATCGCAGAAAAGGGTATCGACCTGAGTTTGAAAGAAAATATTTCGTTAGCCAACGGTGTCTATGTATATAAGGGAAATCTTGTCAAAGAAGGCATTGCCGAAAGATTTTCTCTGCCATATTTAGAGCTTTCTTCTTTTCTGTAATAATTAGGATTTAAGATGAAAAAACTATTATCCGAATCCGAAGCCAGTCAAAAAGACCTCATCCATATTCTTCATAAGGTACAGGCGGAAAAAGGTTACATCTCTCCAGAAGCCATAGCTGCCATTTCTAAACATTTAAAAATTTCGGAGAATGAAATCTATGGGGTTCTCACTTTCTATAAGGCTTTCAGCCTTAAACCCAGAGGAAAACATCTCGTCACGATTTGTATGGGAACAGCCTGCCATGTCAGGGGAGCGCCGAGGATATTGGATGAATTCAAGCGAAGCCTTTGCATTGAACCAGGAGAAACATCTGAGGATAATTCGTTCACCCTCGAAACTGTCAATTGTGTCGGAGCTTGTGCTTTGGGGCCCATTGCGATCATCGACGGAGATTATCATGGACAGTTGAAGACCAGAGATGTCGATAAGCTGATTGGTGGAATCAAAAAAAATTCAAAGAAATAACACCGAAAAAGGAACTGTATCAAAAAATGGAAAAGATCAATGCGACAAAATTAGAGGAACTCAAAGCTGAAATCATAGAGTCTCGCAAGGACCAGAAAACCTATATCACGGTATGTGGTGGCACAGGCTGTCATGCATACGGATGTCTTCAGATTGCAGATGCTTTCAGGGATGAAATAAGAAAGCAAAAGCTGAAAGCTACCGTGGAAGTGAGAACCACGGGATGCCATGGTTTTTGTGAGAGAGGTCCGATTACAGTCATTCAGCCTGATGGCATTTTTTATCAGAGAGTAAAGCTCGAAGACGTTGCTCAGGTTGTGAGCGAAACCATAAGGAACAAAAAAATCATAGACCGCCTCCTGTATGTCGAGCCGCAGACTGGAAAGAAGATCGTCAAGGAGAAAGAAGTTCCCTTTTACAAAAAACAGAAAAGGATCATCTTCGGCAATAACGGTTTTATCGATCCCACTGCTATAGAGGATTACATTGCTTTGGATGGCTACAGGGCTTTGGCCAGGGTCCTTTTCGACATGACGGCGGATGAAGTCATTGCCGAAGTAAAAGCCTCTGGACTCAGGGGCAGGGGAGGGGCAGGATTTCTGGCTGGCCTCAAGTGGGAGATCTGCCGAAATGTCAATTCCGATATGAAATACATCATCTGCAATGCGGACGAAGGAGACCCAGGGGCCTATATGGACCGCAGTCTGTTGGAAGGCAATCCTCATAGTGTCATCGAAGGCATGATCATCGGAGCCTATGCCATAGGTGCTTCTGCGGGATACATCTACGTCCGCATGGAATATCCTCTGGCCGTCAAGAACATCACTCTGGCTCTGGAACAGGCGAGAGAAATGGGCTTTCTTGGGGATTCTATCCTCGGGTCTGAGTTCAACTTCGATATCCATGTTTTCAAAGGAGCTGGGGCTTTTGTCTCCGGAGAAGAGACATCCATGATGGCCTCGATCGAGGGACGCCGGGCCTTCCCGCGTCAGAGACCCCCGTTTCCTGCGCAGGAGGGGCTCTGGGGAAAACCAACCAATATCAACAATGTGGAGACTTGGGCCAATATTCCTCTTATCTTGAATAAAGGGGCGGATTGGTATGCCCAGATTGGAACCAAAAAGAGCAAAGGAACCAAGATTTTTTCCTTGGTGGGGAAGATAAACAACACCGGTTTGGTCGAGGTCCCGATGGGTATCTCCCTGAGGGAGATTATTTATGAGATCGGCAGCGGGATAAAAGATGGAAAAAAGTTCAAGGCCGTTCAGACAGGTGGCCCTTCAGGGGGATGCATTCCTGCGGATATGCTCGATCTCACCATAGATTTTGACACCTTGACCAAAGCAGGGTCCATGATGGGATCGGGTGGAATGATCGTCATGGACGAGGACACCTGTATGGTGGATGTTGCCCGGTATTTTCTTGAATTTACTCAGGAAGAGTCCTGTGGAAAATGCGTGCCCTGTCGGGTTGGAACAAGACAGCTTGTAGAGATTTTAACCCGCATCACTCAGGGTAAAGGAGAAGAAGCAGATATTAAGAGATTGCAGAATTTGGCAAAGACCATAAAATCCGGATCGCTCTGCGGACTGGGACAAACAGCTCCCAATCCTGTACTGACCACTCTCCGCTATTTCGAGAACGAATACGAGGCCCATATCAATCAGAAGAGCTGTCCAGCCCTTGTCTGTAAGGATTTGATCGTTTACCATATCGATCCCAAAAAGTGTGTCGGCTGTCTCTTGTGTTTGAAGAACTGTCCTGTTGACGCCATAAGCGGAGAGCGGAAACAGGTTCATGTGATCGACCAGGGTTTGTGCATCAAATGTGGAGCATGTTTGGATGTCTGTCCGCCCAAAGTCAGTGCTGTAGCCAAATACACCGGAAAGAAAAAAGAGAGAATCTTAAAAAACGCCAACTCGAAAAGAGCAAAGAAATGAAAGTAATCATCGATGGAAAAAAGCTGGAAGCCGACGGTCACAAAACCCTGCTAGAAACGGCACGGGAACACGATATTGTCATCCCATCACTCTGTGATCATCCGCAGCTCACACCCTTCGGTGGGTGTCGGCTCTGTATCGTCGAGATTAGGGGGCGCAGGGGGCTTTCTCCTTCCTGCAGCACTTATCCTGAAGAAGGTATGGAAGTGACAACCGATTCTGCGAATCTCCGCAGGATGAGGAAACAGATATTGGGGCTCATCCTTTCGGAACATCCGGATGCCTGTTTGATCTGTTCTGAAAAGGAAAACTGCGACGAGTACAAATCCACAATCCGTAAAGTCGGAGAAGTCACAGGATGTGTGCTCTGTCCGAATAATGGCCGCTGCGAACTCCAGGATGTGGTCGAAGCCATAAAGATCGATAAGATAGATTTCCCATCGGTTTATCGAAATTATGAAGTCAGAAGGGATGATCCATTTTTTGACCGGAACTACAACCTGTGCATTCTCTGCGGCCGCTGCGTCAGGGTCTGTCGTGAAGTCAGAGGTGCCTCCACAGTCACCTTCGTCTTCCGAGGTTCTGAAGCTGTGGTGGGAACAGTTTTGGACCGGCCTTTACAAGAGGCTGGATGCCAGTTTTGCGGTGCATGTGTGGATGTCTGCCCCACTGGAGCTTTGACCGAAAGAGCGATTAAGTATGAACCCCTGCCAGATGAATTGGCCAAAACCGTCTGCCCTCTCTGCAGTATGGGATGCGAATTGGACGTGATGTTGAACAAAGGACGGATATTGAGTGCTCGTCCTTCCCAGGAGGGTGCCGTTAACCAAGGACAGGCCTGTGTCAAAGGACGTTTCTTGATCCCAGATGTCGTATATAGCTCCAGGCGGATTCTCAAGCCGATGATTCGGCGAAGAAAGGAATTGGAAGAAGTCTCCTGGGAGGAAGCCCTGGATTTTGTGGCCCACCGGCTCAAGGCTTTTAAAGGAAAAGAGATCGGTTTGATTCAGTCTCCCCAGGTCTCTTGTGAAACCAATTTCCTCCTGGAAAGATTCGCTCGAGAGGCTCTCCATTCCAAAAATGTTGACTTCTCAACCGAGATCTCACCTCTGGAAGCTTTTTATGATACAGCCCAAAAAAGCCGAGTCAGACCGCAGTTCAATTTCAGCAGAGAAGAAATCTCTGAGGCAAATTGCATCTTTCTAGTGGGGTCGGATTTAGCTTTTTCCCATCCCATCCTTTGGCTGGAAGTTTTGAAAGCTGTCAGGAAGGGAGCGAAACTTATCATAGTCAGCCCAGATGAACCTCTGGGGATTCGTTATGCATCCTTATGGCTTCAAGCAAAGCCTGGATCAGAAGCCGCTTTATTCAATTATCTCTCCAAAGGCATTCTGAAAAGCGAACCAGGCCGTGGTCCCTTGCTCGAAGGGCGGGAACTTTTCATCAAGGATTTGGGCAAGCTCAGTGCGGATCAGGTCATAGAGACCACTGGGATCGACCAAGAAACATTAAACCATGCGGTAGGACTCCTCTCAAAGGAGAACTCTTGTTTTATTTTTGGAACGGAATTGATCCAGGATTCCAGGATTGAACAGAATCTGGCCGCGCTTTGGAATCTGGCCCTATTGACTCAGGGCCGGATGATTTCTTTGGGGTTGGAAAACAACAGCAGAGGCCTTTTTGAAATAGAGCGGGAGTCCCGACAGATAAAAATTCCATTCACACAAATCATGAAGGATGTGCAGGAGGAACAGATAAAAGCCCTGTATTTGGTCGGTCCCGTTGCCGTAGAGAAAAAATTGAAAACAGAATTTTTGGTCGTTCAGGACTCCTACCTCAGCAAGATCTCGGAGAAAGCGGATGCGGTATTTCCGGCTGCCACGTTTGCAGAGTCAGACGGGACTTTTGTCAATGTAGAGGGAAGGATGCAGAGATTCCACAGAATTATCGAGCCCCTCGGACAAGCAAAGCCTGATTGGTGGATTGTATCGCAGCTAGCCCTCAGAATGGGAAAAAAAGATTTTTCTCATAAAAAATCAACAGGTGTATTGAGAGAATTGAAAAAAGCGGTTCCGGCTTTTTCCAAGATCACCACATCGGATAAAAAAAGAAGTGAATCCCGCTTCATCCATGAAACCGGTCTGAAGAAAGAAAAGTATATGCCGCTCAAATACCAATCCCGGTCCGAACTGACGAGTAAGAGCTACCCTTTCCTTCTCTGTTCGGAATACAACTTGGATTATTACAGAAGTCTTATCTTGGCCCAGGATGTGAAGGGACTTGAAATCATCAGAAACCCTAGATGGTTCAAGGTGAACCCGGAAGATGCCAAGAGGTTGAATTTTAAAGACGGAGATAACGTCGATGTTGTCTTGCCCAAGGGAAAAATCAAAGGAATCATCAAGATCACGGACTCTGTTCCTGTGGGCATGGTGAGGTCCTCTCTCCTCTGGAACGAGGAGTCTGGTGCCCGTCCGCTTCTGCCGGCTAAAATGAAGAGAGGAAAATGATGGCTAAAATTCTCAGAAGAGAAAGGCTGGTTCCGAATATTCATCTCATCGAAGTCGAAGCTCCAGAAATCGTCCGCAAGTGCCGACCCGGACAATTTGTCATCGTCATGCCCGATGATAAAGGGGAAAGGACCCCATTGACCATTGCAGATTGGGATGACCAGAAGGGTTCCATAACTTCGGTTTTTTTAGTCGTGGGAACATCGACGAATAAACTTGCTCAGCTTCATGCGGGCGACGAGGTCCCTGTTTTTGTGGGCCCCCTGGGCAAGCCCTCTGAAATAGAAAAATTCGGGACTGTGCTTTGTGCTGGCGGCTGTTTTGGAATCGCCGCCATCTATCCCATAGCCCGGGCTTTGAAAGATAAGGGAAACAAGGTCATTACTCTGGTAGATGTCAAGGCGAATTATCTCCTTTACTGGGAAGAAAAACTAAGGGCTGTGAGTGACCAGTTCTTTATCTCCTGCCGGGATAGCTATTATGACTGTAAAGAATTTATCCCTTACTCCCTCAAAAATATTCTCAAGAAAGATAAAAATGTCGACCGAGTGGTGTCCATCGGATGCACATATCTCATGTACACATGTGCCGAAGCCACAAGATCGCACAAGATTAAGACCATGGTGAGCCTCAATCCGATCATGGTCGACGGTACAGGAATGTGCGGGGCATGTCGCGTAACAGTAGAGGGAAAGACAAAATTCGCCTGCGTAGATGGGCCGGATTTCGATGGTCATCTTGTCGATTGGGATGAGCTATTCATGAGAAGGAAATCTTATTTTGATGATGAAATCCAGTCCATGTGCTATTGGGAAAGGAAGAATTTTCCATAAAGCTATAACAGGAAAGAGCAAAAATGGCTGAAAACAAAAAAGAAATGCTTCCAGAGCTGAAAGAAAGACTGAGGGCTGGTTTCAATCTCGATTGGCGCAGGAAGCTGCGGAAATCTCTTTCTGTCAAAGAGAGAATGAAGATCAAGCGCCAGAAAATGCCGGAAAGAAGCCCTGAAGTACGCAACCGGGATTTTTTCGAAGTGAACAAGGGCTTGGCCGCTAAGGCAGCCATAGAAGAAGCCAAGAGATGCCTGGATTGTGCAAATCCTCAGTGTGTGATGGGCTGTCCTGTCGGCATAGATATTCCTACGTTCGTTAAAATGATCGAAATCGGCGACTTTGAAAAAAGTATTCGCAAGATCAAGGAAACCAATGCGCTTCCTGCTATATGTGGCCGTGTCTGTCCCCAGGAGACTCAGTGCGAGCAGGTATGCAATCTGAAGAAGGCCACGGGAACGTCGGTAGCTATAGGAAATTTAGAGCGATTCGTGTCTGATTATGAAAGGGAAAAAGGAGAGATGTTCATTCCTTCCCTCCCCCCGCCATCAGGGAAAAGAGTAGCGATTATCGGGTCCGGGCCTGCGGGGCTTACGGTAGCCGGAGATTTGGCTCTCAAGGGACATCACTGCATCATTTATGAGGCCCTTCATGTCCCAGGGGGTGTGTTGTGGTACGGTATTCCTGAATTCAGGCTGCCTAAAAAAATATTGGAGGCCGAGGTGGACTACCTCGGAAAGCTAGGTGTTGAGCTAAAGAACAATTTCGTTGTCGGGCTGACGGCCACGCTCGATGATCTTCGTGAAGAAGGATACGATGCCTTTTTCGTCGGCACTGGAGCTGGACTTCCGAATTTCATGCGGATCCCCGGAGAGAATCTGATCGGAGTCTATTCAGCGAACGAATACTTGACCCGTGTAAATCTGATGAAGGCATTTGCTTTCCCGGAATATGATACCCCTGTTTATCTGGGGAAGAAGGCAGTAGTCCTCGGAGGAGGCAACGTGGCTATGGATTCGGTTCGTACGGCGAAACGACTCGGTGCGGTGGAGTCGACGATCGTGTACCGGCGCTCGAGAGTGGAAATGCCGGCGAGGATCGAAGAGGTGCACCATGCAGAGGAGGAAGGCATCGTGTTTCATTTCCTGACCACTCCTATTCGATTCATCGGAGATGACAAGGGGCGTGTCAAGGCTATGGAGTGCATCCGTATGAAGCTCGGTGAACCGGATGCCTCGGGCCGGCGCCGTCCCATCCCCATAGAAGGGTCGGAATTCGTCATGGAAACAGACTTGGTCGTGGTCGCCATCGGAAACAGCCCCAATCCCTTGATCCCCCAGACAACGCCTCGATTGAAAGTGGGGAAGTGGGGAAACATCGAAGTCAATTGGGATACTATGGAGACCAGTATCAAGGGTGTCTATGCCGGGGGTGATATCATTCGTGGAGGAGCGACGGTCATCCTGGCCATGGGGGATGCCCGAGTGGCTGCCAATGAGCTAGATAAATACCTTCAAAACCATAAAGAATAGACATATCTCTCTAGAAGTCGATATAAGGGTTGAAGAGAAGGGAGGTCTGAATGCCTTGGGTAGATGATTATAAAAAAAAGTTAGTGACTGCCGAAGAAGCAGTTTCGACGATCAAAAGCCATAACCGTGTCTATATCAGTGGAAACGCAGCCACCCCTTATGTGCTGATGAACGCATTAGCTGCCAGGAAAGATGACTTGGAGGATGTCGAACTCGTTCATGTGCTCTTGCTGGGAGATGATCCCCTGTCGAAGCCAGAGATGGAGGGGCATTTCCGCCACAATTCGCTTTTTGTCGGTCCTGCAGACAGGAAGGCCATAAACGAGGGGAGAGCGGATTATGTCCCCATATTTCTCCATCAAATTCCTAATCTGTTCTACTCAGGTCAGATGCCGATCGATGTGGCGGTACTCCATCTTTCCCCTCCAGATGAGCATGGATTCATGAGCTATGGTGTGGAAGTACTGGCTTCTAAAGGAGCTGCTGAGACAGCCAAGATCGTTATCGCTCAAGTCAACGAGAAAATGCCCCGAGTTTTGGGAGATTCGTTCATCCATGTCTCCCGGGTGGACAAGATCGTCGAGATTTCAGAGGACCTTCCCCGGCTGAGAAAGAAAGCTTTTACTGAGGTCGAACGCAAGATCGGACACTTCATCGCTGATCTCATCGAGGATGGCTCCACGCTCCAATTGGGCATAGGCGGAATTCCGGATGCGGTTCTCTCTGCTCTCAAGGGAAGAAAAGATTTGGGTATTCACACCGAGATGGTTTCAGACGGGGTGATGGAAGCCATAGAGTCAGGGATCATCACAGGCGCGAAGAAAACCTTTCATCCTCATAAAGTGATCCTGACGTTTATGCTGGGGTCCGACAGACTCTATGACTTTGCCGACAACAATCCGATTTTCGAAGCCCACCCGACTGATTATACCAATCATCCGTTCAAGGTGGCTCAAAACGATAACATGGTTGCCATCAATTCTGCGATCGAGGTGGACATCTCTGGACAGGTGTGTTCGGATTCGATCGGAACATATATATACAGCGGATTTGGCGGCCAGGTGGATTTTATCCGGGGAGCTGTCCACTCAAAAGGGGGAAAACCCATAATAGCCCTTCCTTCCACGGCTAAGGGGGAAGAGCTCTCCCGTATCGTTCCCTTCCTCAAAAAAGGGGCCGGAGTGGTGACGACCCGTGCAGATGTCACCTACGTTGTGACAGAATATGGAGTGGCGTATCTCCATGGAAAACATCTTCAGGAGCGAACCAAGGCACTCATCGATATCGCTCATCCCAAGTTTAGGGATGATCTGATCAAAGAAGCCAAGGAGCGTCATCTGCTGAGCTGAGAGAGAGGACCTAGCGATGCGCCAGCCTGGATTGTTCCCGAAAGAGAAAGGACACATCGGCACGGATGAATCAGGTAAGGGGGATTACTTCGGTCCACTTGTCGTGGCAGGAGTCTTTGTCCCGGATGAGCAGGTTCCGGTGCTGAAGGAGTTGGGAGTGAAAGACTGCAAAAGGTTCTCTGATAACAAAGTCCGGGAACTCGCGGATGTCATCAGAAGGGGATACAAGCACTCGGTGGTGGCTATCGGACCTGAAAAATACAATGAGCTTTATGGTAAGCTGAGAAATTTGAATCGAATTCTGGCCTGGGCCCATGCCAGAGCCATCGAAAACATTCTGGAAGAAGTTCCCTGTGATCAGGCCATTACGGATCAGTTCGGAGACAGGCTGTATGTCGAAAATGCCTTGATGAAAATGGGAAGAGATATCGAGCTCATCCAGATGCCCAAGGCCGAAGAAGATCTGGCCGTAGCTGCGGCTTCGATACTGGCTCGAGCCGAGTTTTTGAAACGCCTGTACTTTCTCTCCAGGGATTTCGGGATTGAAATTCCCAAGGGATCTTCACCGCTTGCAGAGGAAGCCGGTGTGAAACTGGTGCAGAAGCATGGGGCCGAGGTACTGGCGAAGGTGGCAAAGACGCACTTCAAGCTGACTCCTCGAATCCTGGATTCAGTGGAGAGCAAACCATAGCTTCCGGAGCATCCGCCAAATCCTGGATACTGGGATACTCTGATAAGGAGATTCATCATTCTGCGGATTTCCTATAGCCATTCATACGGTCACTCAATTTATGTTTGGTCACGAGCGAAGCAAAATGCTAGCGTGCGATCGAATTTGCATTTTTTTTCCTGAAGATTTACCATTTTTATCAGGGATCGAACAATGGCAGAAAAAACCGAGCGGTTGTATTTTGAGTCTCCTTATCAGGTCGAATTTGAGGCACATATCATAAAAAGGACCTTTTATGAGGGGAAGCCTGCTCTGGTTCTCGATCAAACGTGTTTTTATCCCGAAGGGGGCGGACAACCGGCGGATGGAGGGACTCTCAACGGGATTCGCGTTCAGGCGGTTTTAGAGGAAAATGATGAAATCATCCATGTGCTCGAGGAGGAGGTGACTTCTGATGAAGTCATAGGCAGGATTGATTGGGAGAGGCGCTTCGACCATATGCAGCAGCATGCGGGACAGCATGTCCTTTCCCAGTGTCTTGTCCAGCTTCTCGGAGCTGAAACCCGGTCCTTTCATCTGGGAGAGGAGGCGTCCACATTGGAGATCGACAAAAGGGAGATAACCGAAGAAGAAGTGGAGGGCGTAGAGAAGCTGGCAAACGCGGTCGTTTTCGAGAACAGAGAAATCAAATCAAAATTCGTCAGGGAAGACGATATTCCCAAAGTTCCCCTGAGAAGACCGCCGAAGAAAGAAGGGGCGATCCGGGTCGTTGAGGTCTCTGATTTCGATCATTCTGCCTGTGGGGGAACCCATCCACAAAGAACCGGTGAGATCGGAACGATCAAAATCATAAGGTGGGAGAGGATTCGGAACAATATAAGACTGGAATTTTTGTGCGGTGGAAGGGCTCTTGAGGATTACATCCAAAAACACAGAGATATGCGTCACCTTTCGAACCGGTTGACCGTCGATGAGAGTGAAGTGCTGGCTTCGTTCGAGAAAATCGCCTCAGAACTCAAAACTCAGAAGATTCGGGCGAGAAAGATGCGGGAAAAGCTCATTCATTATGAAGCCGAGAAGCTCTTGCAGGAAGATCGTGATAGAATCATTCGAAAAATATATACGGAAAGAACTCCGGAAGAAATCAGGGGTCTGGCACTTGCTGTCATAAGGAAAGGGGAGGTCATCGCTCTTTTTGGACTGAGAGGAGAAGAGCGCGGACATGTGTTTCTCGCCCGATCAGAGGCTTTTGACTTGGATCTGCGGGAGCTCGTGCCGGTTGTCTCTCCTTTGATAAAGGGGAAAGGAGGAGGACGGCCGAGTTTGGTCGAAATGGCGGGAGAGAAAAAGGAAGAGTTGAAGAAAGCCCTGGAGAAAGCTCACGAGTGGGTGAGCCAAAAGCTTTAAACCCCGGATTGTTGTCATTCGTAGCGAAGTGATACGATGGGATCGAGTCTGGCCGCCTTCTGCGCCGGAAAGATGCCGAAGAAGATCCCCACAGAGACAGAGACAAAGAATCCAAGAAATACTGACCACATGGTAACCGAAGCGGGAAGCGGCGTTGCCGCCTTCACAAGAAGCGCTATTCCGAAACCCACCAAGATACCGATCATCCCTCCTGTCCCCGTCAGAAAGACCGCTTCGATCAGGAACTGTTTCAAAATGTCGGCCGAACGGGCACCGATCGCTTTGCGGATGCCGATCTCTCGGGTCCTCTCTTTTACAGAGACCAGCATGATGTTCATCACCCCGATGCCGCCTACGAGCAGTCCGATAGAAGAGATCACAATCATCACCAGATAAGCAGCTCCAGTCAGTTGGTTGTAAAGATCGATGATTGTATCCTGGGTGTAAACCGCGAAATCATTGGGTTTCCCGGGGGGGACTTTCCTCCGGATTCTGAGAAGATTTATGATCTGTTCTATGGCCAAATCCAGGTATTCGTGTTTTGTGGGAGCGGCAACAAACTGAAGCTGAGAGAGGTCGTAGGGATAATGTTTCATCAATGTCGTTATCGGGATGCCTACGAAGTTGTCCTGGCTCTGACCGAAAAAGCTCCCTCTCTTTTTGAGGACACCAATGACGGTGAATTTTTCTGGCCCGATTCTTATGTCTTTTCCCAAAGGATTTTCATGGGGGAAGAGCGTCTCTGCCAGCTCATACCCGAGGACGCAGACTTTGGCGCGGTGAACGACCTCGGTTTCAGTGAAGAACCGTCCTCGCTCAGGGAGATAGACCGAAAGGACTTCAGGCTGTTTTTCATTCATGCCCAAAATCAAGGCATCACGGCTTTTCCTGCTTTGGTATTTGATGGGAATATCTTCGAAAACGTCCACAACCATCGAGGCCACGACTGCCTTGACATAGGAACATTCTTCTTGAATAGCCAAGGCATCCTCGAACGTCAGGTCTTCTCTCTGTCTTTCTTCTTCCGACAAGCGCCCGGTCTGTATGCCCGGTTCGAATTTTTCCACGATGATGATATCGGACCCGATAGATTCCAGCTCGCTCAGAAAGGAACGATTCAGCCCCTGGATAATGGAAACCATCCCGATCACCGTCATGACACCTATCACGATTCCCAACAGCGTCAGAAAAGATCGCAATTTATGGACCCTGAGCGAATCGAATGCCATGCCGACAATTTCCCCTAAGATGCCCAATCTCATTGTTCTGACCTGAGTGATTCGATAGGATCGAGTTTGGACGCCTTGCTGGCTGGATACATCCCAAAAAAGATCCCCACTGAAGCAGAGACGAGAATAGCAACAATGATAGAGAAAGGATCGACCGTCGAGGGCATGGAGGTGGTCAGCGTTACGACCCTGGCAATGAGGAATCCCATGAGTATACCGACAAGGCCCCCCACCGTAGACAGTGCTCCTGCTTCTATCAAGAATTGGAACAGGATATCCATCCGTCGCGCCCCCACTGCCATGCGGATGCCGATCTCTTTCGTTCTCTCTGTGACCGCTACCAGCATGATATTCATGACCACGATTCCTCCCACGATGAGGGCGATCGAGGAGATCGCTATCATGGCAAAATAGATGCCAGATGTGGCGGCTTTATAGATTTGGATAAAAGTTTCTGAGGTTCGGAACGCAAAATCGTCAGGATCATTGAAGGAAAGATGACGTTTGGCACGGAGAATGGTGCGCACTTCTTCCTGGGCTCTTGTCATTTGTTCTTGCGAGGAGGTGTGGACGTTGATATCGATGGAACGTCTCGAACCGTATATTTTTTGAAAAGTCGTGATGGGAATGCGGACATAGTTGTCTTGACTCATTCCCAGGATTTTCCCTTTCTTCTTTCCCAGTCCCACCACCAAAAAATTCTGCTGTCCGACTTTTATCCACTTACCTAGTGGATCGACATAAGGAAAAAGCTCGTCCACGACATCTGCACCAATCACGCAGACGTTCCGGGAGTGATCCTCATCTTCTTTCAAGAGATGTCTTCCTCTTTCCAGTTCTTCAACGCTCCCGATCAAATGGTCCACATAGGTGACTCCCCGAACTTCGACATTTTTAAGGGATTGGGGACCATACTTCACAGTGCGGGAAGTGGATGCACTCGCTCCCACCAGCTCGCATTCTGTGCATTGGCGCCTAAGGAGTCTCATGTCATCCAGAGTGAGATTCTTCCGCTTGAGCTGCTCTCTATACTCTTGAATGGACCTTATTCCGATGGAGAATTTCGAGATCGAAAAATCATTCGCTCCGTAAAAAGCCATCTTGCTGTATACATACTTGTTCAAGCCTTGAATTATGGAGACAACGGCAATGATGGTGAGAACGCCGATGATGATTCCCAGCAGAGTAAGGAATGTCCTGAGCTTGCTGGCCCAGAGCGAGCTCATTGCCATGGCGATGGATTCGCCGACTTGAAGTCTAGCCATTCTTCTCCCTTATATGGAATCTTACCTCTCCATTATATAGGATACGGGAGGCCAAGAAAATGGTTTTTGAACGAAGCATCTTTTTCCATAATGATGCCAAGTTTTTGGAAATCTCAGTAAGCCTCTCTATTTCCGTGATACTAGAAGGCTCTCTATCGGCTTTTGGCAATGGTTTTGCTCAAGTGAAGATTTTT